>Ga0081455_10000127_pt1 | contig 88574 bp, 69 predicted proteins | sample TabmetS3T2R1_FD_70207 | JGI IMG/M metagenome (GOLD analysis project Ga0081455, IMG submission 70207) | Tabebuia heterophylla rhizosphere microbial communities from the University of Puerto Rico - S3T2R1 | ecosystem: Host-associated > Plants > Roots > Rhizosphere ... | reverse complement strand
GCTGATAGCGTGGACCGGCAAGGACTTCGGATACGACGTTGCCGCATGGGAGCTTTGGATCTCCAAACACCCGAGCGGCCGCTAGCCTTCTCTCAAGCAACGCGGTGAGCACCGGACGCTTACGGACATTCGGACGGACATTCGAGTGCTAGTTCGCGAGAACATTAAGGCCGACAACGCGTTACGCCTCCAGGAGATTATTGAGTGGGAGTGACAAGTCGTTCGCCATCTATCGCTTACAGTCAGAACAGACCTTTCGCCATCATTCGCCATCTATCAAGACGCCTTCAGTATCCAGCAAAAGATCGTTCGCTATCGTTCGCCTACGATCGAGATCTTCCCGGTGACGTCTGAAATGTCCGTCACGACGGCGGCGCTAGGGTAGTCGTATTTACGAGGTGATCGAGCCCTACTTCGATCGAACAATCGAAGTAAAGAAGGCGAACGGCCAGACCGAAGCGACCAAGAGGCTGCTTGCGGCCCCCCGGATGCGACGATCCAATCAGGAAGGCGGGCGACGAGAGGCGTGGCACGACAAGTCGGTCGCGCGCGTTCCTCAGGTGAGCTGGCTATAACCGATTGCTTTTATGGACATCTTTCGGGCGGGGATCGACATGGGCGTCCTCCTGATGCCCAGCATGGCAGCATCGAAACTGCTACGCTACGCCGTGATACATGTGCTACGTGTGAAACTATGAGCCGAACAATTACCCAGCGGGAGCTTCGTAATGAGTCCGCCGCCGTCCTTCGCGAGGTGGAGGCGGGCCGAACGATCATCGTCACGCGCAATGGCACTCCCGTCGCGGAGCTGCGGCCGCTTCGGCCGCACCGGTTCGTGCCGCGGGGAACCATTGCCGATGCAGCCGCGCGCGCGCCACGAGTCGATGCTGGCCGGTTTCGCGCAGATGTCGATGCCGTGATTGATCAGCGCATCGATGCCTGAGCCGACGAGAGGATTGCTCGACACGTCAGTCGTGATCGATCACGACGTGCTTGATCATGCCTTGCTGCCGGACGAGTCGGCGATTGCCGCTGTAACCCTTGCGGAGCTCGCCGCCGGTCCGCACGCGACGGAAGACAAAGACGAACGCGCTCGGCGACAGGACCGATTGCAGTGGGCAACATCAACATGGGATCCACTGCCGTTCGATGGGGACGCTGCCCGCATGTACGGTCGCATGTTTGCGGCTGCGCGCGCCGCGGGGCAGACGAGTCGATCACGGTTGGCGGACCTGCTGATCGCCGCCACGGCCGCAGCGAATGGCCTACCGGTCGTCACGCGAAATCCATCGGACTTCGACGCGCTCAAGGCGATCATCAAGATCGTTCCCGTGTGACCCAGCCGATGCGTCAACGCACCGCCTCCTGCTAGCCCCCGCACTCGAGCACTCGAAAGTATGTTTGCACCCGATTATCGGCTGATTCGCTCGGATGTAGGCGTCGAGCCTCGAGTTGTGCCAGCGCATTTCGCTGTCGGACATTCAAACGGACATTGGAGCGCGAGCGCGCGAGAGCATCAACACCAACAACGCGTTACGATTCTAGGAGATTATTGAGTGGGAGTGACCCGCGCGCTGCGCGCGGCGCTATTCGGAGATCAGCTCAGATACGTCCTGGCCCAGCCGAGCCCCGCCGCGGTTTCCCGCGCCGGCTTGTATTCGCACCCGACCCAACCGTCGTACCCGAGCGCGTCCAGGCGTTCGAGCAGCCACCGGTAGTTGATCTCACCCGTCCCCGGCTCGTTGCGTCCAGGATTGTCGGCCAGCTGTACGTAGCCGATACGCGGCAACAGACGTTCGATGGTTCGGGCCAGGTCGCCCTCCATGATCTGCATGTGATAGATGTCGTAGAGCAACTTCACATTCGGCCGGTTCGCCGCATTCATCACCGACAAGACGGCAGCGGTGGTGTCATAGAAATAGCCGGGTACGTCGACACGGGTATTGATGGGTTCGAGGACGATCGTGAGGCCGCGTCCGACGACCGCGTCAGCCGCGAGTCGCACATTGTCGATCAACGTATCGGTCCATTCGGCCCGGTTCGCGCCAGCGGCAATCTTCCCGGCCATGAGGTGCAAGGTGCGGCAGCCAGTCGCGTCCGCATACTCCAGCGCGCGATCGATACTCTCTCGGAACTCGGCTCTGCGGGCGGGATCCGCGCCGATGCCACGTTCGCCGGCGGCCCAGTCACCCGGCGGAAAGTTGAACAGGGCCATCGTCAGCCCCAGAGCGCGCAGTCGCTCCTGCACTACAGTGGCCGGCGCGACATACGGCGCCACACACTCGACCGCCTTGAAGCCCGCACGCGCGGCCGCGTCGAAGCGCTCAAGGAACGGCAACTCGGTGAACATCATCGTGAGGTTGGCGGCAAGCCGCGTCATGTGAGTTTCCTAGGCGAGATCGACTGCGACTACTTCGTGGATTACGACCCTGGGCACGTCGACCACGAATCGTCCGCCCTCCTGTCGACTCCGCGGCGTTTGCCCGGACTCCAGCAGCCTCGCACCGGTGATGCGCGCATTGGTGGGCAGAGCCATGCTCACGGTGAAGGGACCGGTCGGGAGATTCTGGCGGTTGAAGCCGGTCATCATCATCGGATTTTGCAGGTTGACGAGATGCGCGGTCATCGAACCGGCTTGCCGCCAGCAGGCGAGATCGATCATGCCCGGCCCCTCCACGATCAGCGGCTGCGTTTCGTCGGCGGCCCATTCGATCGCATTGCGCAGCACTTTCAGATGATCTTCTGCGAGGATGTCCCAGAAGGTCCGGTCGATGTTCGAGGGAAAATAGACCACGCGTCCCTCGCCCACCTGCCGCGCATAGATCGCCGGAATGTTGGTCGTCCATTTGTCCGTGAACACGCGCTCCATCGGCAGATCCGGATAGCTCGGCACCAGTGTCAGTGGCTGGGGGGCAGCGTCTCTCGGAGTGACCAGCACCTGTGAAGTGGCAGCGATGATTCGCGGCGTATCATCCAGCCCGCGGGTGAACGGGCTAGGCGCCGGAATGGTGATGTACGAGTTCTGCACTCGCGGCAGCACTTTGCCGCCGTAGTCGCAGCCGAACAGGTCTGCCAGACCGAAATTGCTGCGTGGCGCACCCCATTCATCGTAAAGCGATGTCTCGTGCGTCGCGACGATGCGACCGCCTCGACTCACGTACGCTCTGATGCTGGCGCACTGCGCATCAGACATCGCCGCGACGTTCGGCAGGATGAGAACGCGAAAACGATCGATGGACGCGGGGTCCAGCTCGCGATCGTCGACCATCTCGAATGGAATCTTCGATTCCACCAGTGCCTGGTAGAACCCGTTGAGCGCGTCAGTGACGATGGCACCGCTGCCGTTGTGTTCAGGCCCGGTGCTTGCAGCCGCTCGCGCATAGTAAGTGATCGACTGCGCCGAGCTGACGATGGCTACACGGGCGAGATTGCCTGTGTGTCGGAAGTACTTCTCATTGCGCTGATGCCATTGATAGAGCTCTTCGACGGGCTTCATCCAGCGTTTGTCGAATGTCTCCGCCTTGAACTTGGTGTGCCAAGGTCGGAAGCCCTGGGCAATACCATCGTGCACGTAGGCGATGATTTCCGCCGGTGACTGCACTGAGTCCTTCCAGCGATGCTCGTCCTCGAAGCCGATGGTGAAGATGCCGGCCACCGGCTTGTCTTGCATCAGCATCCGCGCTTCTTTGGCGCTCTTGCCATTGCTCCAGCTCGGAGTCCCCGAGCGTCCCTGGCGGTCCGAGTAGATTGCTTTGATGGTGGTGCGCAGACGGGCGGGATCCAATCGTCCCGTCGTTCCCGGGGTGAAGAAGGCGTTCGGACTGTATTTCCGGACGGTGTCGTTCCAGAGCTTGATCTGGGCGAAGCGTGTTTCCTCCTCCCAGACGAGGTAGGCCTTGCGCGCGGGACTCGTGGGGCTCTCCGACGCCGCCGGCACGTCGAAGCCGGAAGCGGCGCGGAATTTCTGCTTGCAGTGCTGGCAATAGCACACTCCCGCCGAGCCCGCCCAGCGGTTGCCGAAGATGGCATCGGGTTGGTAGCCCGCCATGATCTCCGCAATGATCTGTGGCATCCATTCGAAGGTCACCGGGCCATTGCCGCAGGACAGATATAGATCCGGCGCCGTGGGGTGGCGACGGGGAGAACCGTCGGCAGCCCGCGCTACCCAATCCGGATGGGCAGCGAAGCACTCTGCGGAGATGGCATGCGGATCGACGCGCGCCAGCACCTTCATGTTCAGCCTGCGTGCCCCGTTGATCATGTCACCGAGCGCGTCGGTATTCCCCAGATACGGACTGCGGGTATGGAAAGGCACTTTTGTCGGATAGTAAGCCGTAACACCGCCCGCGCTCAGACACGTCCCGTCGACCCGTGCGCGCTTCCAGTGATCGAACCAGAACTGCGGATCGAAATGCTGTGGATCGTCATCGGTGAACGCGACCTGCGACCAGCGCATCGGTTCCCGCTCCCAGCCGGCGCGAGTCGCAGGTGTTGCGGCGAGCGCGGCCCGCACGAATTCGTCAGTCGCCCCGGCTGCGAGCAGGCCTGTCACCGCGATCGTCTTGAGCGCGGCGCGCCGGCTGAGCAGGGTGTCGCTTACCATTTGAATCGGGCCCCGAGACCGAAGCTGCGACCGATGGGATCGTAGAAGCTGGATGCGTTGGCCGCGCCCGCACGAGTGATCGTGCCTTCCGCCAACAGCGGTGGATCCTTGTCGAGCAGGTTCTCGATCTTCGCGTACACCTGAAGATTGTCGGTGAAGTCGTATTGAGCGGAGGCGTCGAGGTAGAGAACACCACCGTATTCGTTCTTGGAAATGTCGAGGGGGCCGTAGGTGTTGTCGTACTTGCCCTTGCCGATGTAATTGGCCAGCAGCCTCAGCAGCAACGCGCCATTCTCGTAGCTCGCAGTCATCGCCGAGCGCCACTTGGGCGTCGGATTGGTACCCGTGAGCTGCCCTGCCGTGTCCACGGAAACGCCGTTCGACACCGTGACGAGCTCATCAACATAGGTCCCAACCGTGCCGAGCGTCAGGTTCCCGCGCCAGGACGAGGAAATGATGTCGAGCGGCATGCGGTAGAACAATTCGAAGTCCAGCCCACGCGTCTCGAGCGACTGCGCGTTGAACGAGAATGCCGAGATTTGGGTGATCGTGCCGAGCGAATTGCGGACGATTGCCGCGCAGAACTGCGCGTTGCCCGCAGCGCAGCGATCGACCACCTCCTGCGCCTGGATCGTGCTGATCGCGTCGTCGAGCTGTATGTCGAAGGCATCGATCGAGAACTGCAGACCTTCTAGGAAAGCCGGGCGGAACACAAAACCGCCGGTCAGGGTATGAGCGCTCTCCGGCTTCAGATCCTTGTTGCCACCCTGCAGGATATTGGTTACCACCGGCAGGTTCGTCGACCTGTCGATGACATTCGTCCCGCCCCGCACCGTAGGCGCGGCAAACAGCTCGTTGATCGTCGGTGAGCGGAAGTCCTTGGAATAGGTGGCGCGGAAGCGGACCTGGTCGTTGAGGGCCCAGTTCAAGCCTACCTTCCACACATTGGTGCTACCGCTCGTGCTGTAACTCACGTAACGGCCGGCGAGGTCAAGCGCGATGCTCTGTGCCAGCCTCGCGTCTTTGACCAGCGGCAGCGAGGACTCTGCGTAGAGCTCCTTGACATTCTGCGCGCCCCGATACGACGCGGAGCTCGCCTGGCGCCAGCCGTTGGCCTGCGAGATCGGATCGGACTGGAAGTCGACGCTTTCATCGCGGTACTCGCCGCCGAACGCGAGGCCGATGGGGCCGGCCCAGGTCGAACCGAGGTTACCGCTTGCGCCAACGTTGACATCGGTGCTGCGCGAGTACGCGTTGATCCACGAGGTGCCCGTGACATAGGCGACGGCCTCGGGCGATACAGAGCTCAGACCGAACGGATTGGCAGCGATGCATCCATTGCTCGGTGCGTTCAGCGTCGACCGGCAGATCGGTGTGCCGGCCGGCCCGATCACGGAGTCCAGAGCCTGCGTCCAGTTGGCATTGATGCGGTTGTGGCGACTTTCGTTGTCGTAGAGGGCATAGGTGTAGTTCAGCCCCGCGGTCCATGACCAGTCCGCCGGCAAAGCGCCCTTCAGGCCCGCCGCCCCGCGCAAATACGTATTCTCGGACGTGTTGTAGTTGATGCCCAGCTCGGGATTGAGCCGACCCAACGTGATGGTCTGCAAATTGTTCGCGACCATCACATTTCGAATATTGGTTGGCAGGAACGCATTGTCGCGGCGGATGGTGATGTCTGCGTTGTTGTAGTTGTAGTTGTTGGTCTGTGACTGCGTGGCGCGCGCGGCAAGCAAATCGAGCTGGCCTTCCAGATTCGGCGTGATCTGGTACGTGAGCCGCGAAAGCACGTTGGTGCGTTCGCCCGAAGACAGCAGTACCCCGAGATCCGGCTGGGTCATGAGGCCATCACCGCCCTGCATCCAGATCGTGCTGACATTCGTGCCTTGCCGGAACGCGCTCTGCGCACCGCCGGGACCGAACTGGATGTTCTTCAGCGCCCCGGCAGTCGTGATTACACCACCCATTGTCATCTGCGAGAGTCGCACATCGGGCACGATGAGCTGACGGAACTGGCCGTTGGTCGCTGTGTACGCGGAATTGGGGATCAGCGTGATTCCGGTGTTGCCCCAGTCACGCGCGCCCTGATAGAGAATGTCCGGTCGATCGTAGTACGAGGCGGCCACTACGAGTTTGGCGCGATCGTCCGCGAAGCGCGTGCCATAGAGCAGGCTGGCCGAATAGTTGTCCGCGTCGCCTTCACCGGAGACGTTGTATTGGACATCGGCCCGCAGCCCGGTGAAATCGCTGAGCAGGAAAACATTGACGACGCCGGTGACCGCGTCTGACCCGTAGACCGAAGACGCGCCTGCCGTGACGATCTCCATGCGCTTGATCAACGGCGCGGGCAAAAGATTGAGATCGAAGCTGCCGGTGGGACTCGAGTTCATCACCCGCTGGCCATCGATCAGGACGAGCGTGCGCGTGGGCCCCAGCGAGCGCATGTTGAACGTGCTCGCACCCACGTCGGTTGCCGATCCGTTGTTGCGGTTGGGTCGCAACGCTGGAACGTCGCGCAGCAGATCCGCGACCGTTCCGGCGGCCTTGGCCTGCAACTGCACTTCGGAAATGGCGGTCACCGGAGTCGGCGTCTCGAACGTCGAACGGATGATGCGACTTCCCGTCACGAGCACCTCTTGGACGGGCTCCGATACCGGCGCTGATTCCGCGACTTGGGCGAACGCAGTACCCACCAGCAGAGTGCTGCCGGCCCCGCCTAGCAGCGTGAAGGCGCAAAGACGCTTGAACATGTCTGATTCCCCCTGTTGCCCGGTCTGCGCGATCTCCGCCGGGTTTAAATCAGGGTAGTATTTATTACCAACGTAATCAAAGGAAAATTGTTTTGACCTTGAGCGAGGGACGCTCGCATGGCTGAGCTGCGGTCCGGTGTTTCCCTGCAGGGTTACGCCATTCGCACGAGCGCGATGGCTGGGCGAGCGGGCGCGAGCCGGCGATCAAGAAGCGCATCACTTGACCAATCGGCGTTACCCTGCCAAGTTTGGTACAAATAGTTATCCAGTAATGGGGGCGGCTGCAGATGACTATCTCACGACGCGATGTACTGGGATTGTCGAGCGCGGCACTGCTCGGAAAGGCGATGTTGACGGCTGCCGCCGATGGTCCGAGAGCTGCCCAGGCTGCGCCAGCAGCCAAACAGTGGTGGATCGATGAACCGATCCGGATGGCGCTGTTCCTCTACAACCAGTACCAGGCGCCGGCCGACACGGATGCCTTCGTGCAGAATCTGGTCGATTTGAACGCCAATGCCGTCGTCCTGCCGACTGCGGGAATCGCGGCGTACTACCCGACGAAAATTCCCTTTCACACCATCGCCCCCTCCGTTCCCGCGGGGCGCGACCTGGTGGGCGAAATCGTCCGCAAATGCCATGCGCGCGGCATCTATGTGGTAGGTCGCTTCGAATGGACCGTGAATCAGGACAAGAAGGTGGTCGAGGCGCACCCCGACTGGTTGCAACGTGATGTCAACGGCGCTTCACCGCCATGGAACGACACGTACCTGATGTGCGTGAACGGCGGCTACATGCAGGAGCACATCTTCAAGATCATGAATGAAGTCCTGTCGCGCTATCCGCTCGACGGCATGTTCTTCAACTATGGGGGCGGGCAGCGCAATGTTTTCGGGCCATGCCAGTGCAGCAACTGCAAGACCCTCTACAACACGAAATACGGCAAGGCACCGCCCACCCAGTTCGATCCACAGTATCTCGAGTTCATGACCGATTGCGCGGCGACTCTTGCCGCCAGAATCCGTGCATTCGCGAAGTCGAAGAACGCCAACATCAATTTCATGGTCGGCAACGACGCTGATTCCACCAATTCCGAGACACATGGTGCCCCGATTGCCGAGGCGCATGCCTTTTGGCTCTACGATGCCAGCGAGACCGTCAATCGGGCCCGTGCCGCGAAGCCCGATCGCATGCAGTTCAACAACGATTCGGCGTTCCTCGACGGCCGCTGGCGCTATGCGCATCGGTCGAGCGCAGAAGGAGAGATTCGCGCGTATCAGAACATGGCCAATGGCGCCGGCCCGTATCTGTTCGTGAACGGGCCGGCGGATCAGTTCGATCAGAACGGCGAGAAGGGCGCTCGCCCGGCGTTCAAGTTCCACAAGGATCACGAGGAGCTCTATGTACGGCAGGAGAACGCCGCGCGCGTGCTGCTGCTGGACGAACCGGGCATGTCACTCGCCCAGATCCTGGCCCGCTTCGGCGGCGTTGCGACCCACGCCGACGGAAATCCGCCGGGAAACGGCGGCTTCGGCTACCGCGACAGCACGGAGCTGGGCAGCGGCATGGAGAACACCAAGACCCACCTGTCCGGATTCTTCCGACTGCTGACGGAGAATCACATTCCGTTTGTCCTGTCGAAGGACCTGAGCTGGATCGAGAAGGAGCCCGACCGATACGACGTCGTCATTTCCAGCAAGGGGGCGCCCGCCGCGCTCGACGGATATCTGCGGCAGGGCGGACGTGTTCTGGTTGCGGGCGCCGTGAAGCCCGAGCTCGAATTGCCGCCGGTGGTAAAGCTGTGGAAGCGCAAGGAGACTCTTGCGGCCTACTGGCGCCTGCAGGATTCGAAGCTCCTGCCGTCTCTCGCAGATACGAAACTGATGTTCTTCTACAGCGACTACTTGGAGCTCGAGCCGCGCGGGAAATCCGCCCTCACTCTCGTTCCGCCGACCAAGGTGAACCCGATGGAAATGGTCGGCGAAGGGATGCAGGAGACCAGCAAGCCGGGTCTCTACGTGAGTGAGTATGGCAAAGGCAAGCTCACCTACATCCCCTGGGACCTCGGCGATCTGTATTACCGTGCCAGCGCCGTCCATCACTCGACGCTGTTCAGCGATCTGATGGACGATCTGTTGCCGAGCGGCCGCCAGATTCGCACCAATGCCCATCCCATGCTGCAGATCACGATCCAGCAGCAGAAGCGTGAGAAGCGCACCTTGGTGCATTTCGTGAACCTGTCGGGTGCCTCGCAGGTTGCGTATCACCCGGCCATCCCGATGAGCGGAATCCAAGTCGAGATGAAGGGTGCGTTCGGTTCGGCGCGGATGGTCAGCAGCAGTCGCGAGCTGCCGATCCGGCGAATGCCGGGCTATACCTCGTTCACATTACCCACCCTCGACACCTATGACGTGGTGGTCCTGACCTGACTTCGCTGCGGCGACGTCGCTGAATCGGTAGACGACGGTCTCGATGGCATTCTCGCAAGCTGCGGTCGTTCAGTCGCGGCGTGCGGTAACCGCTGTTCGCTTGCGTTGACCGCAACTCAAAGTTAGCCAGTTATTTTGGCCAAAACACGATTTCCGCATTCCAGGCGGAATCGGCAGCGGCCCTTCGGGCACGGCTCTCCCCACAGTGACGGGCTCACCGTGTGCCTCGGCGGCTATCACTGCTGCTGGCGGGGCGATACATGGCTTACAAATAATACCAGTGATGTAAATGGAATATAAATATGTCCGTATGTCTACCATCGGTGATATCTTGTCGCTTGGCCCAGACCAATAACTCGAACCCTGAGCGGATGGCCTGGTGGGGGAGAGCCAAGACAATCGGGGGATCGATCATGAAGACGCGTTTCGTCAAGGCAGTGTGTCTGGCCGTCGGCACATTCGTCCTGCCAGTTGGATCGCTGCAGCCATACCTCAGCGCCGCCGAGGTGGAAGGTCCGCCGGCCGCCGGCGAGGGATCGAGTGCAGATGAGGTGAGCGAGGTCGTCGTCACGGGCTCACGCATTCAGCGTGAGGGCTACACAGCCCCGACGCCCGTCACAGTGCTGTCGGCCGACAGTCTCGCTGCAAAGGCACCGACCAGCCTGCCGGACGCGCTCAACCAGGTCCCGGTTTTCCAGGGCTCGATCAGCAACTCGCAGGATCGCAATTCGAACTCGGGCCGTGTGCGCACGGGCAACTACCTCAACCTGCGCTCGCTCGGACCGCAGCGCGTGCTCGTGCTGCAGGACGGTCTGCGCCTGCCGCCGACCGGCAACGCCGGCGGCACCGATGCCAACATGATTCCGCAGATGCTGATCGAGCGAGTCGACATCGTCACCGGCGGCGCCTCGGCCGCCTATGGCTCGGACGCCGTCTCCGGCGTCGTCAATTTCGTGATCAACAAGAAGTTCGAGGGGCTGCTGTTGCAGGGGCAGGGCGGAACCTCATCGCACAGCGACAACGATTCTTACCGGGCCGGCGCTGCTTACGGCACATCGCTGTTCGACGATCGTCTGCGCGTCATCGCCAGCGCCGAGCGCTCGCATACGGACGGCATCAAGAATAAATCGACTCGCAGTTACGTGAACGAGGACTACGCGGTGATCGGCGCCGGCACCACCGCCGATCCGTTCCGCAACGTGACGGGCGTAAAGTTCAACACGGGCTCCGATGGCGGCTACATCCTTTCAGGCCCGGCAGCGCTGGTCAGGAGGCAGTTCCTCCCGAACGGACGTGTCGGTGCGTTCGATCCAGGCGTTCCGACCGGGCGCGCAGGTCTGGGCTTCGGCGGTGACGGGTATGCCTTCTCGCACTTCACCACGCTGATTGCCTCGTCGACCACGAATCAGTTCTTCGGCCGCCTGTCCTATGACTTTGGCAGCAACATCACTGCCTACGCGCAGGCGAGCTACAGCACGGCGACGAATGCGGATGCATCGTCGAGTGTCTCGGTCACAGGCACCGGCAGTCCGCGCATCTTCGCCGAAAACGCGTACCTCAATCCGGCCGATGCGGCGTTGTTCGGCACCACACCGAGCATCCAACTCTCGCGCAACTTGCCGGAATACCCCAATTCACCCGTGAAGCAGGCGACGCGTGGACTCGTCGCCAACGCCGGTATCAGCGGGGTGCTGGGCGAGAGCACCTTCAAGTGGGACGTCAACTACGCCTACGGGCACACCCGCTTCAACAACGAGGCTGTCCAGAACAACAACATCCGCTTCTTCTCGGCGGTGGATGCCGTGGTCAACCCGGCCAACGGCCAGATCGTGTGCCGCGTCACGCTGACCAATCCGACGACGGCGCCGGGCTGCGTGCCGATCAATCTCCTCGGCGCCGGCTCGATCACGCAGGCGGCACTCGATTACGTGCTGGGCGTCTCCACGTGGCAATCGGTCAACGAGTTGCACGACATCCAGGCCAGCGTATCGGGCGAGCCGTTCGCGACATGGGCCGGCCCGGTATCGTTCGTGGTGGGTGCCGAGTACCGCCACCAGAGCCTCGATCAAGTCAGCAACAGCGACACCGCCAGCACGCTCGATGCCACCGCGTTGGGACTGCGCGGCGTGCCGCCCGACACCCGCGTTTACGGCACCAGTGTGACCTTCGCCAAGGGCAGCTACGGCATCAAGGAGGGCTTCGGCGAGATCGTCGTGCCGCTCGCGAAGGATTCGGTGATCGGCGAATCGCTCGAGCTGAACGGTGCGTTTCGCTTCACCGACTACAGCACCAGCGGTTCAGTGGAGACTTGGAAGTTGGGCGGCACGTACGATCCGGGCGCGGGGCTGCGCGCCCGCGCCACCGTGTCGCGCGATATCCGCGCGCCGACGCTGTACGAGCTGTTCTCGGGTGAATCCCTGCGCGGGCAATCCTATTCGGACAGGTTGACCAACACGCTCACCAACTACAACGAGGTCAATCGCGGCAACCCCGATCTGCAGCCCGAGATCGGCTCGACCTTCACGGGCGGGCTGGTGTTCCAGCCGACCTTCGCGCCCGGCTTCGCGATGTCGGTCGACTATTATCGCATCAGCATTCGCGATGCGATCGCGAGTCAGTTCACCAGCGTGCAGGTTCTCGATCAGTGCGCCAACAGCAACTACACGAGCCCGCTGTGCGCGCAGGTGATCCGTTTCCCGACCACGAATTTGATTCAGCGCGTGAACATCTTCCAGACGAACGTCGCGAGCATTCGTAACCGTGGCCTCGATTTCGAGACGTCGTACCGCACGAGCCTGCTGGGCGGTACATTCAGCGGGCGCGTGCTGGCGAGCCGTCTTCTCGGCTACACCACGCAAGGCTCGGCGACGGCGCCGACGATCGAATATGCCGGCGTCGCCGACTTTTCCGACACCGGCGGCATTCCGTTCCCGATGCCGAAGTGGCGCGGCAATCTCGATCTCGCTTACTCGCGCGGAGGTTTCACGATCAGCGCACAGGAGCGCTACATCGGGGGATATCATCGGTCAGCGCTATTCGTGTATGCGGAGAACGACATCGGCTCGATCGCCTATACCGATCTGAATCTCAGCTTTGACCTGAAGCGCGGCAACGGACCGCAGCTCCAGTTCTTCGCGACGGTCAACAACCTGTTCAATCGTGACTATCCGCTGGTGCCGCTCAGCTCCAACCCGGGCCTGCCGATCGCGACCTTCCGCTCGATCTACGACGTGGTCGGGCGCTACGCCACCGCCGGCGTGCGAGCCAGGTTCTGAGCCGTGCTTGCCACAATCGACTCGAGCTTCGAACAGAACATCAGATGCATTCCAAAGGATCAATCATGAACGGCGAGCGTCAAACAGACAGTAACGTGCGGCGGCAGTCCGGCCGCACGAGCAATCGCCGGCCGCAACTGTCACGATTTGCCTGCGTCGCAGCCTCGGCGCTCGCGCTCACTGTTTTCGGTAGTGTTGGCTCAGCTGCGGAAACCAACGCTCCTTCGGCTTCTGCTGCGTACTCCGGGCCGTTGACCATGACCGACAAGGAAGTGGCGGATCTCATCCAGAAGCTGAATCTGCCGCTCTCCGACAAACCCGTGCGCGAGATGCTCAAGGGATGGCGCAAGCCGACCAAAGCGGTGGTCTTCGCGGAAAATTCACCCCAGTGGATTCCGTGGCTGCAAGCGGCAGTGCCCGATTTGAAGCTCGTCGTGGTGGACGGTTCGGGAAGAACCCTGACGAAGGAGGTCCTCGCCCAAGTCGCTGATGCTGACATTCAGATAGGCGGGTCCTGCACGAAAGACCTGCTCGCGGCAGAAAAGAAGCTGCGCTGGATCCAGTCCGCTCACGTCGGCGTCGAAGGCTGCTTCACGGGCGACGTCCCGAAGCGACTGGTCGAGGGTGACGTGATCATGTCGAACCAGAAGAGAGCGTACGGCGAGGCCATCGCCAATCACGCGATTGCGATGATGCTCGCTCTCGAGCGCGGCCTGGACCTCTACGTGCGCATGAACGATGCCGAGCAGTTCGTTCCCACGCCCAATCGGCTGCGCCACCCTCAGGGGCAGACGATGCTGGTCGTCGGGCTCGGCGGACTGGGCACCGACATCGCCAAGAGTGCGAACAAGTTCGGCATGAAGATCATCGGCACCCGCAACTCGAGTCGCGACAAGCCGGACTTCGTCGAATACGTCGGTCTCGCCAACGAGCTGCCCGATTTGATCGGCAAGGCGGACGTGGTGGTGGCCGCAGTGCCTTTGACGGATCAGACGCGGCATCTTTTCAATGCCGACATGTTCGGTCGCATGAAGAAGGGCGCGCTATTCATCAATGTCGCTCGCGGTGGGCTCGTCGACAGCGCCGCTCTCGTCGCTGCCCTCAAGTCGGGTCAGGTGGGCGGTGCGGGGCTCGACGTGACGGAGCCTGAACCCTTGAAGAAGGGCGATCCATTGTGGCACGCGCCGAATATCATCATTACGCCGCACATGTCCGCGCACTTCAGCTCGGCGGACGACGGTTCCGAGAAACTCGCCAATCAGACGATCGAGGCGTGGGCCGTCATGCGCGAAAACGTGCGTCGGTACGTTGCCGGCGACAGGATCTATTCGCTGGTCGACCCGAAGGTCGGATACTGAGTTAGCCTCAGCCGCCTGACCCAGCGGGGCATCGCCGCTAGCGCGCGTTGGCGCCGGCCGGTCGATCGGCGTCGGCCTGCGGCTCAGCGGCGGGCAGTGTGCCCGTTGCAACCTTCGCCAGTGCCGCATCGAGCTCCTTCGCGTTCACCGGCTTCGTCAGATATTCATCCATGCCGGCATCGAGGCATCGCTCCCGATCGCCGCTCATCGCGTGCGCAGTCAGCGCGATCACCGGCACGCGCGGGCTGCCGCTCGCACGTTCTTTGCGGCGAATTTCGCGCGTCGCCTCGAAGCCATCCAGCTCCGGCATCTGCACATCCATCAGCACCAGGTCGAACGGGGAGCGCTCGAGCGCGTCCAGCGCAGTCCTGCCCGTGTCGGCAACCGTCACGTGATGGCCGCGCTTCTTCAGCATCCCTTGCATGACGAGCTGATTCACCGCGTTGTCTTCGGCCACGAGAATGTTCAGCGGCCGTGTGCCCGGCGGGGCGGCGCGCGCGGGCGCGGGCTGAGTACGGCCGGCCGCGGCATGAGGCGCATGCGGCGCGAACATCCGCGCCATGGCCTCGCGCAGCTCGTTCAACCGGACCGGCTTCACCATGAAACTGTCGACGCCCAGGCTGCGGCATCGTGCCGCCTCGCTGAGCTGCCCGGACGAGGTGAGCATCATGATGAACGTGCCCGGCAGATTCGGCCGCGCGCGGACTTGCTCGATGAGCGAGAGGCCATCCATCCCGGGCATGTTGAAATCCGTGAGGATCAGCTTGCACGGATCGCCGCTCGCCGCCGCTTCATCGAGCATGCCGAGCGCTTCGGCGCCGCTGGATGCTGCGATCGGCCGCATGTGCCAGCGTGACAACGCGTCGCGCAGGATGCGTCGATTCGTATCGTTGTCGTCGACGATCAAGACGCGCACGCCGTGCAGATTCGCGGCCATGGCGGACACGCGGGGTTGCGGCGCGCGCTCCACGCCGCCGAAGCACGCCGTGAAGTGAAACCGGCTGCCGCGGCCCGGCTCGCTCTCGACCCAAATGCGGCCCTTCATCATGGACACGAGCCGGTTCGAGATCGTCAAGCCGAGCCCCGTGCCGCCGTACTTGCGCGTGGTCGAGGAATCCGCCTGCACGAAGGGACTGAAAATCTGCTGCTGCTGATCTGCGGGAATGCCGATCCCGGTGTCCGCAACGGTGAATTGCAGAGTGAAGCCATCGTCCTTGCGGCCGACGTGCTGCGCGCGCAGCGCCACTTCGCCGTTCTCTGTGAACTTGATGGCGTTGCCGACAAGGTTCAGCAGCACCTGGCGCAAGCGGTTCGGGTCGCCGCGCGCGAGCTGCGGTACCTCCGGATCGACCTCGCAGAGGAGCTCGAGCCCCTTCTGGTGCGCGCGCAAAGCGAGCGTCTTGAGCGTCGCGTCCAGCGTCTCCCGCACGTCGAACTCCAGCGTATCGAGCTCGAGCTTGCCCGCCTCGATTTTCGAGAAATCCAGAACGTCGTTGATGACGCCGAGCAGGCCATCCGCCGAGAGCTTCACCGTCTCGAGATACTCCCGCTGTTCGGGCGAGAGCTGTGTGTCGAGGCACAGGTCGCTCATGCCGAGGATGCCGTTCAGCGGTGTGCGGATCTCGTGGCTCATGTTGGCCAGGAATTCGCTCTTGGCGCGATTCGCCGCATCCGCGCTCTCACGCGCCTGGCGCAAGGCTTCTTCGGCGTGCTTGTAGAGGGTGATGTCATTGGCGACTCCGAGCACGTGAGTCGCATTGCCCTCGCGGTCCAGCAAGGGCCGCTTGACTGTGTGCAGCCAGACCTCGCGCCCGCCGGCATCGATGTGCGGCTTCTCGGGAATGACCTTTTCGCGTCGCGTTTCGAAGACTTCCAGGTCATCCCGACGGAACGCCGCGACTTCAGCCGGGTCGATGCCGATCTCATCCTCCGTGCGTCCGATCAGCTCGTCGGGCTGGCAATGCCGGGTATCGGCGAGTGCGCGGTTGACGAGTGTGAACCGGCCCTCGCGATCCTTGACGAAGATGTAGTTCGGGCACATGTCGATCACTTGCCGCAGGAACGAGCGCTGCTGACTGAGCTCGCGAGTCTGCGCGCGGACGCGTCTGCGCAGGCCGATGACCCACAGCATCGCAAGGCAGGCGAGCAGCACCGGCGCGGCCAACGCAAGCCATGCGTAACGCGAGCGCCACCACGGCGCAGCGCGCAGGATCTCGATGTCGCTTCCGGAGCGCATGAGGACACGGAAGGACACGGGGACGGAGCTGGCATCTTCGTAAACCGGTCGCTCGCGCTGCACGGCGCAGACGCCCGTCAGCCGCACAACGCTGCCCTGGCGCAGCTCGGGCAGTGGGACACTCCCTTCGAGTTGCGCGTCGAAGGTCGTGTATCCGGAGCGCAGAATGAGCGTTCTCTGTGTTCCCGCAGCGACGTAGCTCAGCAACTCGCCTTCCATTTGCACGAGTTTGTTGTCGAAGTTGCCCGTCAATACCTGATCGGGCTTCACTGCGAGGGGAGCGATCGTGCTTTTGCGCCCGAGCGTATGCACTACTGCATCCGACAGCGTGGTGCCGCGGTCGCTCGGCGCGGGATAGCCGATCGCATCCACGACGTCACCCACCTGAGCATCGGTCGTGCTTGCCTGCACAATCGCGCCGCCGCTCGCGTCCTGCAGGTAGATCTGGTCTGCGCGACGCAGAGTCACCGCACCTTGTATGCGCGCCCGGCTTCCGGCGCGTGCGCCCGGCGAAAAGCGCAGCAGATCGCGAATGAGCTTCGGATGGGAGGCTGCGGGGTAGGCCGGCGCGGACTGCAGCACGTCGATGAAATCGGGCGAGTCCACGATGATGCGATAGCCGGCGAGCGCGCCGTCCGCCGTATACGCGGACGCGAACACGCCGCGTACGCGGATCTTCGCATCGACCAGACGGTCGAGCGCGGCGCGATCGTCCACATGGAGCAGGGGCGCTGCCACCGGACCGAGGCCGGTGATGAGATAAAAGGTCGCGCTGCCCGCGTAATTGAGGGGCCGCATCCAGCCCTGAATCTCCACCCATCGCGAGTCGTAAGCGCCGGACCGTGCAACCTCCGGATCCACTCGCTCCGGCTCCGGCAGCGGTCCTCGGCTGACCAGCGCGAGACGCGGTTGGAAGATCACCGGCGCGAAACCGCCCGGTGCGGTGATGCCCGCGAGACGCACGAGGTCGCCCGCCTGGAACGAGCTGAGCGGCTGGTCCGAGGCATCCACGAAAATGGCCTGTCGGTCCATTTGCATGAAGAAGTAGCTGCCCCGATGGGAAACTATCGTCAGGACGCCCGTCAGCTCGACGGGCAACGCACGCGCAGCTTGCTCGCGCGACAGGGCGCGGACTGCGGCAATGCTGGTCATCATTGGCAGCCCGAGGTTCGCCTCCGGCGTGACGCTTCCGATGTCGGCCTTGGCGATGCGCCGGACGCTCGCACGCTGCAGCGTCGTCGTGAAACGCCGCAGCGTGGGCCATCCGAAGGCTTCGATCGCCTCACCGGCGGCGAACGTTTTGGCGTTCGGCACTTCGACGGGTATCACCAAGCCGCCGCTCTCGAGCAGCAGCGCCTCCTCGGACAACACTTCGAACACGGTGCCGCGAATACGCACCCGGCTGCCCTGCATCATCCAACGAGGTTCCGTGACCAATGCGCGCGCCGAGCTCACCAGCGGCGAGCTCGCAGGCGCGCGCGTTGTCACGGCGATGTCTGCATCGGATGCGACCCACAGGTGCGATCGAACGTCTCTAATGCTTGCCGGAGTTTCTTCGTTCGACTCGAGGTCGAGCTGCAACGCGCCGCGTGCCGTCACGCGCGCACCGATGAGCGAGGCGGGGTCGAGCGACGGAGCGTTCAGCACCGTCAGGTGGATGAATTGGCCCGCGTCGGTGATCTCGAGCTCGACACGGTCGCGCTGCCTCTCGGCGGCCCGCACCAGGCCGGTCGTTTCAATGCGCCGGGCATCGTGCAATCTCGCGCCCGAAAAAACCTGCGACAGCGGCAGGGGCTCGGCGGTTGGCAGCGGACGGCGGCCGAGCGTCTCGATTCCGAGACTCGCGAGTTGTATGGAGTCCGGCCGGCGCGAGGCATCCTGGCCGCGCTGGAGGGTCCCTCGAATACCGATGTGCTCGCCCGCGGTCGGCAAGCCGGTGCTGCCGCTGGCCTCGAGCCGGAGACCCGCCGTGTCGTCCTGAACGTAGAAGCGGCGTGTTGCCGGATCGGCGTAGGTCACCACGCCTTCCAAATGCACGCGATCGCCGCTGTGCAGGCCTTTGAGGTCGTTGATCGCGATGAAGGGGCTGCCGGACGTGCGGCCGCTCGTCGCCAGCCAGAACACGACGGCCGCGCTGATCATCGGCAAACCGACAGCAATCACGAACCGCCAGGCGAGGCGGGTGTGTCTCTCCGGTTGCATGCTCTGCCGAAGTCTCCGTGGGGGCCCGGCCCTGAACCGTACGCAAAAAAAGGCGGGAAAAAGGTGAAAAAGGTCTGAGTCCGCAGACAACTCCTGTGCACAGTTCTTCTTTTTACTGGTGTTAGTACGTACGGGATGTGACGTGTGTCCAGAGTCGCCGGCGAAGCCCGGATGTGCCCGGCCCTGAAACACCCGCACAACGCTAGCTTGACCGCCCGCCCGCGACGGTAGAGCATGCGGCGCCTGCACCTACCCCAGAACAACTTGGGCCTGCGTCGGGCGTCTGCATACGATGCGGCGCGGGCGCGGTTTCTGAACACGCCGGGTCATTCCATGAATAGAAAATCGCTGATCGGGTTGCTTGCCTGTCTCACGATGTGCAGCCCGCTGTGGGCCGAGCCCGCGGGCGCGTTGCGGGTCGGCGCGGCACGGGTGGATTCCACTCCGGCCGAGGCCGCCGGCACAGGCACCGGCAAGTATTCACACGAGAAGCTCCATATTCGGGCGATCGTGATCGACAACGGCCAGTCGCGCGCCGCTCTGATCGGGGCGGACATGATCGGGCTCAGCGACAAGATCTGGACGGACGCGAGCAAGCAGATCGCCGCCGAGCTGCAGTGTCCGGTCGAGAACGTTCTCATGTCGGCGACCCATTCCCACAGCGCGTTCGTGGGCTCCATGGCGCTGATGGGCGCGCGCGACGGCGTGCCCGACCCGGCGGTCGGCTTCATGCTCGAGGCGGTCCGCAAAGCGAAAGCCGCTCTGCGGCCGGCCCAAGTCGGGTTCGGAACCGGGCAGGCGTTTCTGAACGTGAACCGGGATGCCATCGATCCGAAGACCCGCCTCTGGTATCAGGGGCCGAACCTCGAAGCCTCCTCGGACAAGACGGTCGCCGTTCTGCAATTCACTACTCGCGATGGCAAGCCGATCGCCGCGTACGTGAACTACGCGATGCATCCGGTGAGCCTGTTCCTCACCGGCATCGTGAGCGCGGATTATCCCGGCGCGATGTCCCGCTATCTCGAACAGCGCTTCGACGACAAAGCGGTGATCGTCTTCACGCAGGGCGCTTCGGGCGACCAGAACCCGCTTTACATGGCGCCCACGCACCGGGCGATGGAGGTGAAGCGCGCTGCGGTGATGGCGACCGGCAAGGCGAAGGATCAGAACGACGTTCTTGCGCTCATGATGTCGGGCGACCCCTCGGGCAATGTCCCGCTCGACCCCAAAGCGGCGGACGAGCTCGAGGCGTGGGTCGACGCCGAGGGACGGGTGCTCGGCGAGGAAGTGTTGCGAATCATGACTGACACGACCAAGTTCAACACGAGCGTTCGCATCTGGGCGCGTCAGCGGTCACTCACCCTTCCGGGCCGCACTCGTACCAATACGGGCCGTGAGGGCATGACCGGCACCTATGTCGATGGGCCCGACGTGAACCTCCGTCTCGGTGTGCTGGCAATCGGCGATACGGCACTGACTTCGGTGAACGCGGAGCTCTACACCGACATCGGACAGCGGCTGAAGAAGCTCTCGCCGATGGCCAACACCGTCGTGGTGACACTGGCCAACGGGATGGCGAACTCGGGTTACATCCCGACCGATGAGGCGTTTACCCACAACACCTTCCAGGTGCTGGGTTCGCGCCTGAAGCCCGGCCACGCCGAGGCCGCCATCGAGAACGGGCTCTCCGGCATGATCGACGAGTACCTGAAGAGCGGCACCGTCTCGCGCTAGCGGACCGCGACGATCGAGGGGAGGGCGATGCTAGCTCTCGCGCAGAGCGAGGGCTCGTCGTCAACCCGTGCCCGAGGAGCGCCTCGGGCAGGGTTTCAACGCCTGTCCGCTTCAGTCCGAGAATCGACGGCGCGTCGAGGATTGCGCAGCTCGGCACGCATCACCCATTGAGCAGGCGGGACATCGCATCGTTGTAGCGTGTACCGGCCACCACGCCGTGCGGAGCGATCCGTTCGATGCGCTCGAGCTCTGCCTTCGTCAGCTCGATATCGGTGGCCGCAATGTTTTCTTCGAGCCGCTTCCGGTTGCTCGTGCCGGGAATGGGCACCACGTTGCCGTGCCGCGCGAGCAGCCAGGCGAGTGCGAGCTGCGCGGGCGTGCAGTGTTTCTCCTCCGCCAGCTCACGCAAGTGATCGACTAGCTCGAGATTCTTCGCGAAGTTCTCGCCTTGAAACCGCGGGTTGCCGCGACGCCAGTCATCCGCGGCGAGATCCTCGGGCTTGCGGAAGCGACCGGCGAGAAAGCCGCGGCCCAATGGGCTGTACGCGACCAGCGCAATGCCGAGCTCCTCCAGGGTGGGCAACAACTCTTCCTCGGGCTCGCGACTGAAGAGCGAGTACTCCGTCTGAACCGCCGCGAGCGGGTGCACCTTATGCGCGCGCCGCACCGTCGCGGGCGATGGCTCCGACAAGCCGATGTGTTTCACTTTGCCCTGCTTCACGAGATCCGCCATCGCACCGACGGTCTCTTCGATGGGCGTATTCGGATCGACACGATGCAAGTAGTAGAGATCGACGTAATCCACGCCGAGCCGTTGTAGAGAAGCGTTGCACGCCTCCTGCACGTACTGCGCGCTGCCATTGATCATCCTGTCCGGTGCCTCGCGCCGCGCGTTCGCGCTGACACCGGTAGTGAAGCCGAATTTCGTCGCGAGCACGATTTCGTCGCGTGGCCGACTCTTCAGTGCCTGGCCGACCTGGCGTTCGGAATCACCGTAGACATCGGCGGTATCGAGCAACGTGATCCCCAATTCGAGTGCGCGATGAATGAGCGCGACGGCTGCTTCATCGTCCTTGACGCTGCTCGTATACACGTCGTGGATGCCGATGCTCATGCAGCCCAGACCCAATGCGGAAACCTGCGGCCCTTGACGGCCTAGCTTGCGGTATTTCACGAAGCGCCTCCGGTGCGTAACGGGATGTGCGCCACGAACGCGGCGCACGCGCCAGTCTGCCAGCAATGCGAATACCCGCGGACGCGCGCCGGTCCCTCGTTAGTGGTAGCGCACCGTCGCCGATTGGACGTAGATGACTTCGCAAGCGCCCGCACCGGAATCCTCACGCGTGAGCGACGTTCGTAGCGTCGCACCGTCCGCAGCTTCGATGTCGACCAGCTTGCCCTGAAGCCTCACGACGCTGCCGACGCGCAGATTGCGCAGGGTGCGCCACACGCTCCTGCTTGCCGGCACGAGATGCCAATTCGCCGAGTGCGTAATGATCGCTTCGGGCGGGATCGGCGGCGTCTCATCGTAGTGCCAAAAATAGAAGCGCCCCGACTGTGAGATGTCGAGATGTGCGAGCGCCGCGCTATCGGACATCGGTCCCCAGCCGACGGCAATATCGAGGGGTGCCACGCTCGCGAACGTGCCGAGCCAGTAACGCTCGCGGCTCAGCACGCGCACCTCGGCATTGAACTCCGCCCGCGGGGTGAGGCGCACGTCCTCGAAGGCAAACGCGGGTGCGTTCTCCAGATTCACCTGGGCCGGATCGTCCGGCACGAGCGTGCCGGGCCGCCATTCGAGCGGCCGCGTTGCCATGAGCTGCCACGCGGCGAGCAGCGCAAGAGCGCCAAGAGCGAGCACGGGATAACGCACGCGAAGGATTTTCCACTGCAGCGCTGGCAGGAAATGTGACGCAGGCGGCAGCGACATGCGACACTTGCGCGCCGCAGGTCGCGGAACCGTCAAGAGATTTTAGAGATTCATGATACCGGCACGAGAAGCGCTGAACCGACTGCGGGAAGGCAATGGCCGCTTCGTCGCGAGCATCGGCTCTCGCAGCGCGTTGCGGAGCGACGCGCGGCACATCGAGCTCGCGCAAGACCACAAACCTTTCGCAATCATCCTCGGCTGCTCGGACGCGCGCGTACCAGCGGAGCTGGTGTTCGATCAGGGGCTGGGCGATCTGTTCGTGATTCGCGTCGCGGGCAACATCGTCGCGCCGTCGCAAGTCGGGAGCGTAGAGTTCGCGGCCTCTCGGTTCGACGTGCGACTCGTCGTCGTGCTCGGACATACGCAGTGCGGTGCCATCACCGCCACGATCGAAGAATTGCAGCAGTCGGCGGAGCGGCAGTCGCGCAATCTGCGTTCGATCGTCGATCGCGTGCGGCCGTCGGTCGAGAATCTGATGCGCACCGAGCTGCGGCACGACTTGCCGACGCTGCACAAGCTGGCCGTGCGCTCGAACGTCGTGATGTCCGTGAATCACCTGCGCTATGGATCCGAGGTGCTCGAGCAGCTCGGACGCGAGCACGGGTTGCGCATCGTCGGTGCCGAGTATTGCCTCGAAACCGGTGTCGTCGATTTCTTCGACGACGTGGACAACTATCCGCTCGACGGTTGAGTCGTGAGCGGCGCCGCGCCAGGCCAGCTGTGGGTCGAAGTCGTCGGCGAGCTGATCGTCGCGCGCGTGCGTGGCGAACCGACCGAAGAGCTGCTGCGCCAGTGTCAGGAGCAGGTCCTGTTTCTCGTGCGCGACGCGCGTCGTGGCAAGGTGTTGTACGACACGCTCGAAATGCTGCCGCCACCGATCGACGTGCCCTGGTCGCAGCGCAAGTTGGACGAGGCCATCGGCGACATTCAGCTACGGCGGGCCATCGTCGTGCCGAACAGCAAGCTGGCGTATCTCGCGCGGCTCGCGTTCGGCGAGGGCGACTATCGTGTGTTCTACAACGAAATCGTGGCGGCAGTCGCGTGGCTCACCGGTGAACGTAATGCCTAGCGTCGACGAGCAATTCATGCAGCGTGCGCTGGAGCTGGCGGACGCGGCGGCGCTGATGGGCGAAGTACCGGTCGGTGCAGTGATGGTGCACGAGGGGCACGTCATCGCGATGGGCTACAACCAGCCGATTTCCGCGAAGGACCCAACGGCGCACGCCGAAATCGTCACCATGCGTCAGGCGGCGCAACTACTCGACAACTATCGGCTCGACGATACGACGCTGTACGTGACGCTCGAGCCCTGCCCGATGTGCGCGGCTGCGCTCGTGCATGCGCGCGTGCGGCGAGTGGTGTTTGGCGCGTGGGACCCGAAAGCGGGTGGCGCCGGTAGCATCGTCGATATTTTCTCGTTGCCGCAGCTCAACCATCGCGTCGACGTATTCGGCGGCGTGCTGATGGAAGAGTGCGGCGCGCGGCTGACGAAGTTCTTTCAAGCGCGGCGCAAGCAGAGTTAGGCGCCGGGCCGAGCCTCGATGCGCGTCTCGCGCGCGATCGCTTCCGTGGGGCGCCATTCGAGCAGCGTGAGAAAGCGCTGTACGCGATCGACGAACTGCACGGGCTCCCAGCCGCGCGCATAGCCGCGCTTGGCTTTCGTGTACCAGCGCTCCTGCGCGAGCAGCGGCAGGTGCTCGCGCACGTCTGCCCACTTGTCGGGATCTTTGCCGCGCGTCTGCGCTAGGACGCGAGCGTCTTCGAGATGTCCGTAGCCGACGTTGTACGAGGCGACGGCGAGCCACGTGCGATCCGGCTCCGGAATGCGCGCCGGAATTTTCTCGAGCACCTCGGCGAAGTACTTCGCGCCCGCCAGAATGCTCTGTTCCGGGTTCGTCCGGTCCTTGCAGCCCATCGCCTCGGCGGTTTCGGCGGTGAGCATCATCACGCCGAGCGCGCCGTCGCCGGACTGCGCCTTCGGATCCCACTTGGATTCCTGATAGCCGATCGCGGCAAGCAGTCGCCAGTCGATGTTCGTTTGCGCGCCGGCTTGCTCGAACCACTGTCGAAACGCTCCGAGCCGCTCGGCAATGTGCTCTTGAAACCGTAGCGACTCCTCGTACTCGAACTTGCGCCCGTCGCCCGACGCCGCCGCCGAGAACGCCGCGAGTCGTCCATCGCGCTTCACGGAGGCGAAGAAGGTGTTGACCTCTCGCAGCAAGTCCTTCGCCCCCTTCCGCACGATCCACTGCGCCGGCCGGGGCGTGGGAAGCGTGAATCCCACGCTCACGTTGGGGTAGAGGTGGCGGGCGAACGAGAATTCGCGCGCGTCGACGATGGCGTAGTCGGCCTGCCCGGAATCGACGTCTTCGAGCGGGTCTGCGGAGCTTGGTGCCGTGACGACCCATTCGAGATTTGGCGCTACGGTGTCCTTCATTTTCTGGAGGATTCGCTCCTGCGGACTGCCGGAGCGCACCGCGAGCTTCGAGTTCTCGATCTGAAGCGTGCCGCGCGGGCGATTCTCGCCGCGGCGGTACACGACGAGCTGCTCGATCTCCTCGTACGGCTCGGCCGCTTCGCCGACCGCAACCCAGGCCGGGCCGGCCGTGAGCTGCGCGGCCGCAATGTCCGCCCGGTTCTCGGCCAGCTCCGCGCGCAACGCTTGGACATTGGCGACGGGTGCGATCACGAGGGTCACGCCCAACTGCTGGGCGAAGGCTCGCGTCAAGTCAAATTCCAGCCCTTCGGCGCCGTGGGTGCCGAGGTAGTACGAGGTCGGACTATTGATGGTGACGACCCGCAGCTCGCCGCGCGCGCGGATCTCATCGAGGATTCGGGATTCGGGCTGCTGCCGACAGCCCCCGATGAGCAGGAGGACCGCCGCAAGCGCGGACAGGAACATGCCGGTAGCCGCGATGGCAGCGAGGCTGCGCTCGTCGTCCCGCATCAAGGAGGCCTCACTCGCCAATCGGGTTCGGCTAGAATACCAGCCCCCGCCCGGGCACCGCCCGCCGGGCCCCCCGGAGAGGTACCGAAGTGGTCATAACGGCGCCGACTCGAAATCGGATGGTCGGGTAATTCCGGCACGTGGGTTCGAATCCCACCCTCTCCGCCAGACTTTTGTGTTTGCCGTTAAGAAGTTACCTTCTTGCGTGTGATCGTCGCTGCCCAAATTTGTGGCCACTGGTTTTCGCGCTTCCCGGGTCACGTGAGTCTTCGAATTTTGCCGATCGGGTAAGCGCATCGCCTCGCGAATCGCATCCCCCTCGGCCTCGCTCGCCTCCGCCGCCCACGCCGCATAGACCCGCAGCATCGTGAGCAGGCTGTGCCGTGCTGTTTGGCGACCCAGAGCGGATTGCTGCCGGTCATGAGGTGCCAACTGACGCACGTATGCCTTGCCGTGTACGGACGTCGGTACCGGATGGGCAGCCCTCGAAGCGTCTGTCGCCAGCGGATGGACGCATCCCGCACGAACGCAATCGGTTGTCCCGATGAATCCACGAATAGGAAATCGTGATCGACCAAGCCAGCTGACCGCATCCGTTCGAGGAGCGCCAGTTGTCGCTGCAACACTTCGATCGCGCGCGGGTTCAGGACCACTACTCGATCGTCGCGCGTTTTCGTGCAGTCCTTCTGCAGGCTATTTACGCAGGCCTTCGTGACACTCAGCAGGCCGTGGGCTGCATCGAAGTCAGTTACGCGCAGGGCCATCTGTTCTGATGGCCGCAGGCCCGTGAAGAAGCGGAACTCATCGTAGTTACCTTGCACCTCGCCCCAATTACGATGGATCGCAGCAATGAGGCGCTCTGCATCCTGAACGGTGAACGGATCAATGCGCGAACGATCCTTGCGGCTGATGCGCGCGCTCTTGAGGGTTAGTGCGGGGTTGTGCTTCTCGGGGTGATCGCGAAAACCGAGCTCGAAGGCACGGCGCAGCGCGCTGATCGAATTGTTGTAGGTCTTCGTGCTCCAGCGGTGGTGGTCGACCACGCGCACGAGCAGCGAGTGCCGAATGCCCAGGAACGGTAAAGGACCGATCGCAGGTCGCCAAATCGCGTCCAGGATCTTTCGATGCGAGGTCAATGTGGCGACTGAGAGATCGCCGCGTGCGACACGCGCTTCTTCGTGCCGGGCGCGCGTTCGTTCTACTTTCCGGCAATGACTGGCGCAACACACCCCACGCTCGCCAATTCGCGCTCCGCCTGCGTGAACCCGGTAGTGGGCACGATCTCTTCGACACGATCGCCAAGTTCATCCCACACCGCGATGACGCGTTCGCCTGCATCGTCTTCACCGCCAATGTAGCGCCCTTTCGTGAGCGTGACGTGTGCCCGTGCAAAGTGGCCCGCGCCCGCGCACAGAATCGCGCGTGAAGGTGCGTCCTTCACGACCAACGCCAGCAGCCCGGGACTGACCAGAAACGGATCGAGCCGCGCGAGCGCTTCTTTGGTGAGGATGCCATCCGTCATCTGCGTCGCGGCTGTCGGTGCGAGACAGTTGACGCGGATATCGTACTTCTCACCTTCCAATGCGAGCGTCTGCATCAGCCCCACCAGCGCCATCTTCGCCGCGCCATAGTTGGCCTGGCCAAAGTTTCCATAGAGTCCGGAGGATGAAGTCGTCAACACCACACGGCCGTGATGCTGTTGACGCATGATCTCCCACACCGACTGGGTGCATATCACTGATCCCATCAAGTGAACTTCGAGCACGTGCCGGAAGTCCGCGAGAGTCATCTTTGCAAAGGTCTTGTCGCGCAGAATGCCGGCGTTGTTGATCAGAATATCTACGCGACCCCAAGCTTCCATGACGCGATCTATCATCGCAGCAACCTGAGACTCGTCCGTGACGGACGCGGCGACAGCCATCGCCTCGCCGCCCCGCGCGCTGATCTCGTCGGCGACGCGCGTCGCCGACGATGGTTGCACGTCGTTGACGATGACCTTCGCGCCGTAGCGTGCCAGCATCAGAGCGTGGGCGCGTCCCAACCCACTACCTGCACCCGTGACCACGGCGACGCGCGCTCGCAAACTCATGTTTTCCTCAACCACTGCCGTACTCCGCATTCTCGTGTGGGTGAACAATAGTCTGGGGCGGCATTGAGGCGAAGATTACGCATCGCCCGGTGGCAATCGGCCACGTGAGCAACAACGCCGCGACGGACAGCCCGGTGCATACGTATCCGTGATCGTGGGCTTACTCGCCCTAGCGGGTTGGATGAGCAAGGCACGTGAGAAGTCAGCGCTGCCTGCGTGCAATCTCGCGTTCCATCCCATCCAGAACGAGTTGTAAGCCCGCCTCGAACGCGGCATCACCGCTCAACGTCGCAAAACTCTCGAGTACGAAGCGGCTGTCCGGCCGCTCCTGAAAATCCGCGCGGCTTATGCGCGAAACGAGAAAGTCATGATGATCGCCCGGTAGCTGCCGGCTGGTCTTCTGATACCCGCTCGCCAGAACGTGCTGCAGGAGCAGGTGCGCGAACATGGCAGTTGTCTTGGCATTGAGCCGCGCCTGGCGCAGGCAGCTCGCCAGCCGTTCGAAAAATCTGCCGCCATAGTCGACTTCCCCCGGAGCCACGGCTTGAAACAAGCGGAAGCGGTTGTGTGACATGAGATAAGCGACGATCCCAGCGTAGCGGACGTACGCCTGGTAGATCGTGCCGAACAGATGCTCGATGTCAGCGCGCCAGTTGCCCGTGACGGGCGACATGCTCTCGAGCAGCGCGCGGTAGAACCCATTCATGACGCCTGAGGTGAGCCGATCGCGTCCGCCCAAATAGTAATGAACCAGACCGGGGGTCACGCCGAACTCGCGCGCGATGCGCACGATCGACACATCCTGCAGGGGCTCGTTTTTGCAGAGCTCGAGGGCGCGCTCGATGATGACTTCGCGGGATAGGGCGGGCTTGCGCGCCTCTGGCGCGGGGCGCGAGCGCCGCCGCGAGGCGGCACGCTTCGACGATGATGTGCTGGCGGTTGCCATTCGTAGCGAACATTCCCTAGCGGATGTCGAAGTATCGATGCGCGCTGCGCGGCGCGCCTCTATGGTAGCGGCTCGCCGCCGCCGCAGCGAGCACAGACACCCCGGAAGATTTTGTTGACAGGCCTATCAAACCGTCGTAGGTTTTTGCGCACCGGAGTTTGATACCCCTGTCAATTCGAGGCGAGTGTGGACGAAGTCACTCACAGCAATCGTGCCGCCAAGGCTACTGCCGGCTTGCGCGGTGCTTCGTGGAACGCGGAGCGGCTGCCCCCGGGCACGCGCATGTCGGTGCATACGTTGCCGACAGCCGATGGTGCGCAGATCACCGGCTTTCTGTATGCGCGCGGCGGCGAGCGCACTGTCGTGTCGATCATGCATCCGCGCGAGTTGGTGGTTACGCACTACCTCGTCCCCGATGTTCTGCAAGCCGGTTGTGCCTGCTGGGTGCAGGGATCGCGCACGGTCGGCAATGACTTGCGCCTGGAACACGAGCTTGCGGTCATCGATGTGGCGGCCGGTCAGGAGTTTCTGCGAAAGCAGGGATTCGTCACGTCCGTGCTGCTGGGAAACTCCGGCGGCGCCGCGTTGTTTGCACTCTATATACAGCAGTCGTCGCGGGACCCTGCGCGTCGCATAGAGCTCACACCCGCCGGCAGGCCGGCGGGATTGGCGAAAGCGGCTCTGCCCGGCATCGAGGGACTCATTCTCGTCTCACCGCATCTCGGCCCGGGCAAGCTTTTGCAAGCGTGTATCGATCCCGCGGTGATGAGCGAGGACGATCCGCTCGCGAGCGACGATTCACTGTTCCTTTTCAATGAAGCCAACGGCTATCGCACGGCACCCGAAGAATCACACTTCACGCCTGAATTTGTGGCGCGTTATCGGCAAGCGCAACACGCCCGGGTCGCGCGCATCGATGCGCGTGCGCGCGAGCTCGTCTCCGAGCGGCAGCGTGCCCGCCAGCGCGCGAAAGCGGGAGGCACGCTCGACGACCGCATCCGCGGCGCGTTCTCGAGCATCTTTCAGGTGTGGCGCACGGACGCCGATCCGCGCTGTAGCGACCTGACACTCGATCCCTCGGATCGCAAACGCGGCTCGCTCTGGGGCGCCGATCCGCTGGTTTCCAATTTCGGCAGCGTGGGCTTTGCGCGCGTGTGCACTCCCGAGAGTTGGCTGTCGTCGTGGTCCGGGCTTTCCTCGAACGCCTCATTCGAAGCCTGCGGTGGCTCGATCCAAGTACCCACGCTGATGGTGGAATACACGGGCGATAGTGCCGTTTTCCCGGCTGATGCCGACTTCATCTTCGCTTCGCTGGGCACGAGCGAGAAGGCGCGGTATCGAGTGCGTGGCAATCATCATGGCCAGCCGCTGGCTCCCGGGGAAACTTCGGGCCAGCTACTGGCGGGTGAGATCATCCAGCGGTGGCTCAAAGAGAGTACGCCAGCGCGCGAGCGCGCCCATGGCTGATCGCACAGTGGAGCGGGGATTCCAGAACGCGGTTCGTGAGCCGCTGCCGGGCGTCGTGTATCCGCCGGCCGCCGATCTGGAACGCTATCTCGATGCGGGGTTGCTGGAGGCGCACAGTTGGCCCGAGGCGCTCGCGGAGAGCTTCAGGCAACACTCCGAGCGGGAGCTCAGCATCGCTCCGGAGGGCACGCTCACCTACGCGGAGATGGACGCGCTCACCGATCGCGCGGCGGCGGGACTGTTGCGCCGTGGCCTGAAGCCGCTCGACCGCGTGATCTTTCAGCTCCACAACTGCGCTGAGCTGCTCGTCGCGTTCATCGGCTGTTTGAAGGCCGGGCTCATTCCCGTCTGCACGCTGGCCTCTCATCGTGAACACGAGATCGGCTATCTCGCGCGTCACTCACGGGCGCGCGGGCACATCGTTCAAGGAGACGATCCGAAGTTTGATCACGTCGCCTTTGCGTGCCGGATGAAGCAGCAACTGCCGCACATGCATGCCGTGATCTCGGTGCGAGGCGCGGCCCGTGCCGACATTCCCCGGCTCGAGGATCTCATTGCGGGCGAGGAGCCGTCGCAGGCGCGTGCTCGAGTGCGCGCAGTGCCGCGCGATCCATTTCAGGTGGCACTGCTGCAGCTCTCTGGCGGCACCACGGGCGTGCCGAAGCTGATTCCGCGCTTCCATAACGAATACGTGTATCAGATGCGCTCCGTCGCGCAGTTTCTCGACTATCGCGCCGACGACGTGATGCTCATGCCCATGCCGATGATCCACAACGCGAGTATGTCGTGCGCCTGGGGCCCGATTCTGCTCGTCGGCGGCAGCTTCGCCATCACCGCTCACCCCACTGTCGAGTCGTTCGCGGCAACGCTCCGGCGCACCCAGCCAACGTGGATCGCCGCGGGCCAGAAACAGCTCCTTCTGAGGATGCGCGAGGCACTGGAGAGGTTGGGCATGCATCTCGAGCACGTTCGCGGCGTCTGGACGATCAATGCCGCGAAGTTCACACGCGAGGAGATGCGCCTGCCCGGCATCCACATTTTTGGCATGAGCGAGGGTCTGATCACGTTCAGTCGCACTTCGGATCCGCTCGAGCTGCGTGAACACACGGTGGGCCGGCCGATCTCGGCGTTCGATCGGGTTCGCCTGCTGCGGCCAGGCACGGAGGTCGACGTGGCCCCGGGCGAGATCGGCGAGCTGGCCACCAAGGGGCCATACACCTTTCACGGCTACTACGACGCGCCCGAGCGCAATGCCGTTGCCTTCACGAGCGATGGTTACTACCGCTCGGGCGATCTCATGTCCGCGCGCGAGGCGAATAGCGCTACCTACTACGTGTTCGAAGGCCGCATCAAGGACGTGGTCGATCGCGGTGGCGAGAAGATCAGCTGTGAGGAAGTTGAGGCGGCGCTCGCTCGTCTGCCAGTTATCGCGGACGTCGCCGTTATCGGCGTGGCCGATGAGCGGCTGGGCGAGCGCACGTGTGCGTGCGTCACGCCGCGGGCAATTGCGGACGCGAGCGCGCTCTCCGTCGCCACTCTCGCCGCGCACCTCGAGCGGCTGGGACTCGCGAAGTTCAAATGGCCGGAGCACGTCGAAATCTTCGAGTCGCTGCCGCTGACCAACGTTGGAAAGATCGACAAGGAAGCGCTGCGCCGGATCGTTCCGGAGCGCCTGCGCGCGCGTTCACCAGGAGCTTGCTAGCCATGTCAACGCAGATCGCCAAGCCGCTGCCCGCTCTTGCGCTCAGCGGCGTTCACCACACGGCACGGCCTACGTGGAAGTTGCGCGAGACGGTGGAGTTCTATCGTGACCTGCTCGGGCTGCCGCTCGTGCATGCGATTTCGGCCAAGGGATGGGGCCCGCAAGGCCATCCAGACTTCCTGCACTTCTTCTTCTCGAGCGGCCAGGGCAGCACGATCGCATTCTTCTATTACATCGGCGCGGCTCAGCCGGACCACCTGCGCCATCGTCAAACGTGGGACGGGGACTCGGTGCACACCGCGTGGCGCGTCGAGTCCGAAGCCGAGTTGTTGCAATGGAAAGAGCGGCTGACCGCTCGCGGCGTGCAGGTCGACATGCAGATCCGCCATGAACTGATCGATTCCATCTATTTTCGCGACCCCAACGGCTACCTGCTCGAGATCACCTGGCAGGTCAGGGACATGACGGAAGTAGATGCGCGGGATGCGCAGCTCACGCTCGCCGCCGCAATTGAGGCCGAGCTCGCTGCGCGCAGCGGCGCACAGCCCTTCGACGACATCGCCGCCGTCTGGGCTCGCAAGGGAGCCGTGCAGAAATCACTCTGGGAGAAGCCCTGACGTGGCCGCCATATACGTGCTGGACGTGCCCGAATTTCTGCCGCTCGTGCGTGGTTCGAGCGAAGCCGGCCTGCAAGTGGAGGGGCCGACGCACGGCTATTACCGCATCCGGGCGCCGCGCATCGTCCTGCGCCGCAAAGCGCTGGGTCTGAAATATCCGATCTGGTTCGGTGCCTTGACCGGCGGCCTCGAAGGGCGCATCGCGCAGTTCGACCGCGACACGCTCGAGGTCGTCGACGCATGAAACCCTTGCATGCGCTGGTCATCGGCGGGGGCCCGGCGGGGCTCTTTTTCGCCTACCTCATGAAGAAGGGCAGCCGGGCCAGTCGCGTCGAGGTCATCGAACAGAATCCGCCGGAGGCCACCTTCGGGTTCGGTGTGGTGCTCGCGGACCGGGGGCTCGAGCGGCTCGCCAGCGTCGATGGCGAGCTGCACCGAGATATCTGCGCCGGGCTGCGCGTGAATCAGCATCAGATGATTTATCTCGAAGGCGAGAGCGTCTGTGTCGATCGCGTGGGCTATGGTGGAGCGATTGCCCGGCTCGATCTGTTGCGCATCCTGCGGCAGGCCTGCGAGCGGGCGGGCGTCGTCATCACGTTCGCGAAACGAGCCGAGCCGTCAATCGATTGGCTCGAAGCGGACCTCGTCGTGGGCGCGGACGGCGTGAACTCGGTGGTGCGCTCCTCTGACAGCGCAAAGTTCGGCTCTCGCACCTCGTCGCTCACGAATCATTTCGCGTGGTATGGCACGCGCGCGCGCCTGCCGATGGCGTTCTTGAGCTTTCGCACACATGGCGGCGGGCACTTCGTTGCTCACGGCTATCCCTATAGCGACGATATGGGCACGCTGGTCGCGGAGTGTGATGCCGCGACCTGGATGCGGCTCGGCATGGCGTCCATGGACGACGCAGCGCGTCGCAGTCTCATTGAGAACATTTTCGTCGAGGAGTTGCAGGGGCAGCCGCTCGTAAACAACAAATCGGCATGGCGCGTGTTTCCCGTGATTGAGAACGAGCACTTTCACGTCGGCAACCGTGTGCTGATCGGAGATGCACTCCACAGCGCTCACTTTTCCATCGGCTCGGGCACGCGCATCGCGATGGACGACGCGCAGGCGCTGCACGAGGCGATCCTCACGGCCGCCGATGTGGGCAGCGCGCTCGAGAGCTACACGCTGGCACGTAAGCCGGTTAAGGCGAAGCTTCTCGATGCCGCGCGTGCGAGCTACACCTGGTACGAGAATTTCCCTGCCAAAATGGCCTGCACCGATCCGCTCGATTTCGTCTATGACTTCATGCGACGGACGGGGCGCATGACCGACGAACGCCTGCGCCTCGAGCATCCGGCGTTCATGTGGCGTTACGAGCACCGGCGCCGTGTCGTGCAGCCTGCGCGAGTCAGTGTATGAGTGGCCGTCTCATTCGCGTCGGGCAGATCGTGCCGAGCTCCAACACCACGATGGAGACCGAAATCCCCGCGATGCTGCGCGCCCGGGAGGCGATCGCGCCGGAGCGCTTCACTCTGCATTCGAGCCGCATGCGTATGCAGAAGGTGACGAAGGAAGAGCTGCAGGCGATGGATGGCGATTCGGACCGCTGTGCTCGCGAGCTGTCCGATGCGCGGGTCGACGTGCTGGGGTACGCGTGCCTGGTCGCCATCATGAGCATGGGCAAGGGTTATCACCGCGAGTCGGAGCGGCGGCTTGCAGAGGTCACCGCGCAGAATGGTGGCGCGGCGCCCGTGGTCACGAGCGCCGGTGCACTGATCGACGGCCTGAAAACGATCCGCGCGCGGCGCATCGCGCTCCTCACGCCCTACATGAAGGCGTTGACGCGGCTGGTCATCGACTACATCGAACATGAAGGCATCGAAGTCGTCGACAGCATTTCACTCGAAATTGCAGACAACCGCGCGGTCGGGGCGCGAGACCCGCTGGCACCCGCCGAGATCGTGAGGCGGCTCGACGTGCGGCGCGCGGACGCCATCGTGGCGTCGGCATGCGTGCAGATGCCGTCGCTCGCCTCAGTGCCGCTGATAGAGGGCACGACGGGCCTGCCTGTGCTCACGGCGGCGACATGCACGGCATTTCAGATTCTGCAGCGGCTCAGTCTCGAGCCGGTGGTGCCGCATGCAGGGCGGTTGCTCTCGGGTGAGTACGCGGCGCGAGCCGCTTGAGCGGCTGCAAGAGGGGGCAGCGGAGATGGGATTCGTCATTGGAGTCGATGTCGGCGGCACGTTCACCGACGGTGTGTGCATCGACGGGGACGGGCACATCGTGTCCGCCAAGTCTCCATCGACACCGGCAGATTACTCGGACGGCGTGTTCGATGTGCTGAGTCTGCTCGCCGAACAGCGCGCGCTCTCGCCGCGTCAGTTGCTCGCGCAGACCGAGCACATCGCTCACGGCACCACGTCCTCGCTCAATGCGCTGGTCATGGGGCGTGTGCCGCCGGTCGGTTTCATCACGACGAAGGGGCACCGTGACTCGATCTACATCATGAACGTGGAGGGGCGCTATCTCGGCCGCGCCCCCCATGAGCTGCAGAACGTGCTCGGTCAGCACAAACCTCCGCCACTCGTGCCGCGGCACCTCGCGAAGGAAGTCACGGAGCGTATCGATCGATCGGGTCAGGTCATCGTGCGTCTCGATGAAGATGAGGCGCGGCGCGTCGTGCGCGAGTGCTTGGCCGCCGGAGTGACGGCGATCGCGGTATCGCTGCTCTGGTCGTTCCGCAACCCTGCGCATGAGGAGCGGCTGCGCGAGATCATTGCGGCAGAGGCGCCCGATGTGTATGTCGCGCTCTCCTCGGACGTGAGTCCGCGTATCCGGGAGTATGCGCGCCACGCGACGACGATCATGAGCACGCAGATCGGTCCCGGTCTGCGTGACTATCTCAACCTGCTCGAGCAGCGACTCCGCACTGAGGGTCTCACGGGGCCGCTGCTCGTCATGCAGAGCTCCGGTGGTGCGATTACTGCGGCGGAAGCACCCGCATCGGCGATTACGACCATCGGTTCAGTGCTCACGGGCGGAGTCGTGGGCGCACTTCAGTTGTCCCGGCAGCTCGGCCACCGCAATGTGATGGCGACGGATGTGGGTGGCACCACGTTCCTTGCGGGGCTCATCGTCGATGGCGAGCCGGTCCGCGCGACGCAGACGATCATCAATCAGTCGCCGGTGAACGTGCCGACGCTGCGCGTCGAGGCGATTGGCTCGGGTGGCGGCGCCATCGCCTGGGTCGATGCGGGCGGCAATCTGCGTGTGGGCCCGTTGAGCGCGCAGGCCGTGCCGGGACCTGCGTGCTACGGCAGCGGAGGCGTGGAGCCGACGATCACGGATGCGAACCTCGTGCTCGGCATTCTACCGCCACGAGGCTTGCTGGGCGGACGCCGTTCGCTGTCGCTCGAGCTTGCACGGCTCGCGCTCGAGACCCGCATTGGCAAGCCCCTCGGCTTGAGTGTCGAACAAGCGGCCGCGGCGATTTACGAAGTGCAGAACGCACAGACGGCGGACCTCTTGCGCAAGGTCGCCGTCGAGGCCGGTTACGACCCGCGCGAGTTCGTCGTGTACGCCTTCGGGGGCGCAGGTCCTGCGCATTGCGCGGCATTCGGGCGCGAGGTCGGCGCGCGCGAGGTGCTCGTGCCGCTCGGCCCGGTCGCTTCCGCGTTTTCGGCATTCGGTCTTGCGTCTTCGGACATCGCGATCACGCGCGAGCTCTCCGATCCGCTGATGTTTCCGTTCGATCCGCAACGTGCGCAGGAGAATTTCGCGCGGCTCGAATCCGCAGTCCGCGAGGCCCTGGCGCGCCAGGGTCTGAAGCTGGCGGGCGTGCAGATGTACCGTGAAATCGACATGCGATATGGCATGCAGTTGGGCGAAGTGGCAGCGCCGGTTGGCGATGGGCCGATAGACATGCGGGCCCTCGAGGCGGCCGCGGGGGCTTTCGAACACCGCTACGCGCAGCTCTATGGCGCAGGCTCGGGCTTTCGCGATGCCGGCATTCACGCGTTGACGTTCCGCGTGCGCGGCGTCGGCGTGCTGCCGTTGTCACCGCAGTTACCGGAAATTCCGGAGGCGCACGCGACGCCGCTCGGCACCGCGTGGGTCGAGACTCGGCCGATTTGTCTGAACGGCCGGCGCGGCTACGTCGAAACGCCGGTGTACGACTACGAACGCCTGCGCGCGGGCCATTCCATTGAAGGTCCGGCGGTCGTGCAGGTTCCGACGACGACGGTCGTGATTCCTGAGGGCATGACGGGTGTCGTCGATGCCTGCGGGAACCTGCGCATCCGCGCTCACTGAGGGAGCGAGCCATGCAGCCATTCATTCCCGGTTCGGACATGTTCGTGAGCCGCCCGATCAAGCCCGACGTGCTGCGGCGGTCGCTGCCGAGCTCGCTCGAATTGCACACCGTGTCGCAGGATGCGGTGGTCTCGCTCGATCCGCTCACGTACGAAGTCGTGCGTCACCGGCTGTGGTCGATCACGGACGAAATGGGCGAAACCCTGCGGCGCATGTCGGGGAGCCCGATCGTCACCGAGGCCAACGACTTCGACTTCACCATCAATGACGAGCTCGGGCAGGAAGTGCAGATCGGCCTGTACAACACGATGCTCGCCGGCGCGATCGATCTCGCCATTTACTGGACGCTTCAGCACCGCGCCACCAATCCCGGCATCGAAGACGGCGACATGTTTCTGTGCAATGACCCGTGGATCGGCGGCGGTCTGCATCAGAACGATGCGGTCGTCTTCGCGCCGGTGTTCTACGGCGGCAAGCTGTTCGCGTGGACGAGCGCCATCTGTCATCAACCTGATCTCGGCGGCTCCTCGCCGGGCTCGATGTCGATCGATGCGCAGGATGTGTTCTCCGAAGCGATGCCAACGCCACCGATCAAAGTCGTGCGCAACTTCACCTTGCAGCGTGACGTCGCGGATGCATGGGTGCGCCGCTCGCGAGTGCCGCTGCTGATTGGCCTCGACCTGCGCGCCAAAGTCGGCGCGAATTCGGTTGGGCGCCGGCGGCTCCTTGCGCTGCTGGATCAGTACGGTGCCGACGTCGTCAAAGCCGTGATGAAGCGCATGATGGACGACGCCGAAGGGCGGCTGCGCGAGAAACTGCGCGAAGCACCCGATGGTACGTGGTCCGCAACGAGTTACCTCGACCAGGCCTTCGCGGGCGACCGCCGCGCGCACCGACTCTCGGTCGCCATGACGAAGGCCGGCGATCACCTCACCTTCGATTTCACGGGCACCGCGCCTCAGGCGGGCGTCGTGAACTGCACGTATGCGGGCTCGAGGGGCGGAGTGATGCTGGCGCTCCTGCCGACGCTAGCAGGCGATATCCCCTGGGCCGCCGGCGGCCTCATGCGTTGTTTCGACATCGTCACGCCGGAAGGCACGCTCAACAACGCTACGTTCCCCGCGGCCGTGAGCAAGGCGCCCATCGCAACCGCGTGGGCCATAGGCAACCTCACTTCGCAATGCCTGTCGCAAATGCTCGATCGCAAGATCGAGTTGCACGGGGGCGTGCAGGCCTCCTGCTGTGGCACGTGGAATACCGCGGTGGTCGCCGGGCTCGATCAGCGCGCGGCAGAGCCGACGCCGTTCCTCAATGTCGTGATGGAGTCGATGGGCGGAGGCTATGGCGCACGCCCGCGTGCGGATGGCATCGATACCGGCGGCCTGTTCTGCATTCCTATGGGAAAGATGCCGGATGCCGAGATGACGGAGTTGCTCTATCCGCTTCTAATGCTTTGGCGGCGTGAGGAGCCGGACTCCGGCGGGCCGGGACGGCAACGCGGTGGCGTGAGTGCCTCAGTCGCGCTCACTCCGCACGGCACCTCCGTTCCCGCGGCGCTCGTGCTCTCGAGCACCGGCATGGCGACGGCGCAGAACCAAGGCCTTGCGGGCGGTTACCCGGGAAACACTGGCCACAATGTCGTTGTTCGCGAGAGCTCGCTGGCGCAGCTCTTTGTACGCGGGCAAATGCCTTCGAGTCTCGACGGCTGCGGCGGCTCACTCGAGCTCGCGCAATGCATGGCCGGCGGAGTGCTTGCGCCCGGCGACGTTCTCTATCTGCACTGTCAGGGTGGCGGCGGTTATGGAGATCCATTACGACGCGATCCCGCTGCCGTCGCGAGAGATTTGCATGCGACCAGGATTTCCGCTCGCGCTTGCGAGAGCGTTTACGGCGTCATCGCCACGCACGATGGCAAAGTCGATGAGGCGGCAACAGCGGATCGCCGAGCAACTCTGCGCGCTGAACGTCGCAAGAGGGCACAACGGCCGGCGCAAATCGCGTCGGGCGGCATCGATCGCACGGAGGCCAGGCCACTCGATGACAACCTCGCTCTGAGTGGGTCGGGCATCGTCATCTGCCGGCACTGCGGCCAGAGGCTGAGCGCCGGCCACGCGGCGCATCAGGCGGACCGTGGCGTCGGCGTGGCGGGGGCCGACGAAGAGCTCGCCCTCGCGCGCCTGGACGATGAGCCGGCCGCCATGGGTCCCGGCTTGAGCGCGAACCCGATGCACTACGTCGAGCAGCGGATCGTATTCCGCCAGTACTTCTGCCCATCGTGCTGGACGTGTCTGCACGCCGGGCTGGTCCCGGCGGATCACGAGGACATCGTGAGCGGCTTTCGAGTGGCAGGTTTCATTGAGGCGCGCGATCCGGCGCGGCAACCGACATGAGCTTTCTGCGCAATGCCTGGTACATGCATGGGCATGCCGCCCACGCAGCCCACCGGTCTGCCGAGCAGGAAGCACTGGAAGCTCCCGACACGTGAACGAGAGCGCCACCGAGCGCCGCAGATCCTGTTCGAAATTTAACCAAAAGGGGGACGCCATCATGCTGAACACGTTGCGCGGCCGGTATCCGGCTGCGTCCAGAAAAGCGCTGACGATGTGTGCCTGCGGCATGTCGATCGCAGTTGAGAGCATTGCCTACGTCGACTCGGCGCGCGCCAACGATGCGGTCGCCACCGAGCCGACGTCAGTACTCGAGGAAGTAGTCGTCACCGCGCAGAAGCGTGCTGAATCCGTGCAGCGCACGGCGCTCGCGGTCACGGCTCTCAGCGGCGAAAATCTCGAGCAACGCGGTATCGCGAACGTCGCCGCCATCGCGCAAGGCGTGCCGGGCCTCAACGTGACGGAACAGATCGGCCAAGCCCGCATCACCCTGCGCGGCATCGGGGTCGATAACATCTCGACCGGCGCAGAGAGCAGCATCGCGTTCAACGAGGACGGCGTGTTCTATTCGCGTTCGTCTGCGGCTCTCGCTTCTTTCTACGATCTGAATCGCATCGAAGTGCTGCGCGGGCCGCAGGGAACCTTGTACGGCCGGAATGCGACGGGCGGGTCGGTGAATCTCATCACGAACGCACCCACGTCCGAATTCACCGGCTATCTCGCGGCGAGCGGCGGCAACTACGGCGCAGTGAACGGCGAGGGTGCCGTGAGCGGGCCGCTCGCGGCGAAAGTGCTCGGCCGGTTGTCGTTTCAAACGCAGCATCACGATGGCTACGGGCGCAATCTCGTCACCGGGGGAGGTGTGGACGGCAAGGATTCCCAGGCGGTGCGCGGGCAACTCCTATTCGAGCTCACGGATCGCCTCACGGCGCTCGTCAAAGGCGACTACTACCAGGCCGACGATAGCTCGAACGGCTATCACTATCTCGGCGCGGCCGGCGAAACCGCCGCTGGCACGCCCATCACGCCGACGGGGTTGCTGCTGGGTGGCTTCGTTCCGACGGACGCGCACGACCTCGCGAGCGCGCGCAATCCAAAGGCCAAAGCCAAGTTCTATGGCGGGCTGGTGGATCTGCGCTATGACATCGACGACCGCGTGTCGCTGCGGTCCCTGAGCGCGCTCCGCAAGAGCGACTACAACCTCGAGACGGATATCACGCCCACGGCCCTCGACTTGTTTCCGATCATGCTCGCCGAGACTTCCACGCAGGTGAGTCAGGAGTTTCAGTTCAACCTGAACACGGAGGCAAACAAGTTCGTTGCGGGCCTCTACTACCTTCACGAGAAGATCGACGGCAAGGAAGTCGCGCCATTCAATGTGCTAGCGGTCGGCGGCCCGGACCTGCTCGTGCAGGGCTTCTTCGCGGGCGGCAGGCTCGAGACGGATGCGGCCGCGATCTATGGGCAGGACAGCTACAGTCTCACCGAGCGGTTGCGACTCACGGCGGGCGCGCGCTACAGCCGGGAGAAGAAATCGGTGAACGATCAGTCGGACTTCGATATCGCGCGGCCGTATTCCCCGGCCAATGTGCCGCTCGTGCCCCACCATCTGGACGACAAGACTTTCACGGCGTTTACGCCGAAGGGAGGCATCGAATTCGACGTGAACCCCGACACGCTGCTCTATTTCTCGTACTCGAAAGGGTTCAAGGCGGGCACGTACAACCTGGGCAACGCTTCGGCGCCACTCGAGCCTGAGAAAGTCACCGCGCTCGAAGCGGGCCTGAAGACCACGCGGCTCGATCAGCGGTTGCGCGCGAACATTGCCGGGTTCTATTACGACTACAAGGACCTGCAGATCGGTAAAGTTCAGAACCTGCAGCTCGTGCTCGAGAACGCCGCGACGGCGAAGGTGTACGGGGCCGAAGCGGAAGTGACCGCGAAGCCGCTGCAGATTCCGCTTCTCGTGAGTCTGAGCGCGTCGTGGTTGAATGCGCGCTTCGATGAGTACGTGACCGCGGATCAGGCGCGCCCGGCTGGCGATGGCCACACCATCGATCCGGACTCCGGCCTGCCCGCATTCGACCTCCACGGCAAGACGTTGCCACAGGCACCGAATTACACCGTCAATCTGGCGGCGGAGTACGCCTGGAGCATGGCGCGCGGCACTGCGACTTTTCGGTGGGAGACGAACTGGGTCGATCGAGTCTATTTCTCACCCTTCAATCGTGGCGTGGTCTCGCAGCCCGCGTACAGTCTGAGCAATGTGTTTCTCGATTTCGAATCGCCCGGCGGCGCATGGCGCGCGTCGGTGTACGTGCGCAACGCATTTGACGAGACGGTCTACAGCAGCGGCCAGGTTGCGACGAGCTTCGTCGGCTCCCCGGTAATCGGCTACGTGCAACCGCCTCGCACGTATGGCATGAGGATCGGATACCACTTTTAGTTTGCGAAATGCGTGAAGCCGCGATCGTCAGCACTGCGCGTACGCCCATCGGAAGGGCGTTGCGCGGTGGGTTGAACAGCATGAAGTCGCCAACATTGGTGGCTCCTTTGCCGCGATCGCCTCGGAATCGATCCGCATATTTTCAATGGCGGCGGGCGCCGCGGGGCTGTCCGAGCTGCGTTGATATGCAGTGGTTCCGCCTTACCGCCAGCTCAGGTGCGACCAGTGCTGCGCCGGAACCGTCCCAACGTTGACTTGCTCAGCGTTCACTCACGTTACGGCCTGCGTACTCGCCAAGTCGCTGTTACACGACCCTCTACACCGAAGGCTGCGGCTGCTTCGTTACCTCCACCGCTGCTTTGATTGCTACCGGCTGGAGCAACAGTTGCCGGGCGGGCTCGCACTCACTAAGAGACCGCGCCTTCTTTCAGGCGCATGGGGTAGTCCGCCCACTGCTGCAGCATCCATCCTCGCTCGGTGAGGCACCGAGCGTAGTTGTTGGTGCCGCTGACCTTGAGATGGGATGCTGGAGTCATGAATTGCCAAAGAAAACTCAGCGTCGCGCCCATGATGGACTGGACCGACTCTCGCCAATTCCTGTTCTGATACCTGCTCTTGCGCACCGCCAAGAGGACGTGGCACCTATATGGCACCGCTCCGAGCAGCGCCGAATGCAGTGCTTTCGTTGCATCGGAGACTAGTGGCGGCGCGTTCGACCTGCGAGTCACCGGATTCAAGCCTTTGATTCAAGCCTTCTATTCGTGCGCCGCACCCGCTGAAATCACGAATCCGGACCGATTCTCCGTCATGGGATCGGCGCGCTCCCCTTTGCCTGCGAGCATACTGGCTGCGCGTTCGCGGGATACACGGAAGGGCGCGCCCAACTCCGGCGCGTCCCTCGCACAAAAGCTCGCGGAGTGGGACGGCGTATTGCATTGCGGCTGGTTCGGCTGGACGCGATACGCACGTCATTCTGTACAGGGATCAATAGGCCGACCCGTTCAACCAACAACACGAAGGAACGAGCAGGCGATGGTTAGGGTACTGATCGCCGCCGACATCGCGTTCTACCGCGACGGACTGCAGCACTTGCTCCGCGAGAGAGCAGACACCGAAGTAGTTGGGGCGGTCGCCGTCCGGCACGACATCGTGCCGCTGCTCGAAGAGTGCCGGCCTGACGTGGTGCTGTTCGACGTGGACGCGCCCCTGGCCCGCCATTGGGTCGACCACGTGCGCGCACTTGTGGCTCCGCCGAAGCTCGTGGCGCTCGCCGTAACCAACACACCTGAAGGGATCCTGCGCTGGGCGGAGGCTGGCATCTCCGCTTACGTCACGCGTGACGCGACCATCGACGAGCTTCATCACGTCGTGCATGGGGCGGCACGCGACGAAGCGTACTGCTCGCCCCAGATTGCGGCATGCCTCCTGCGCCGGTTGAACAGCCTCGCTGCGCAGTCCGCAAGCGCTGTATGCCCCATCGAAGCGCTTACCGCGCGGGAACAACAGATCCTGCAGCTTCTCTCGCAAGGCCTTTCGAACAAGGCGATCGCGCGCCAGCTCAACATTTCGACCGCGACTGCCAAGAATCACGTGCACAACATTCTGGAGAAGATGCATCTGAAGCGACGCGCGGAAGTCGCGAAGCTCCAGTTGCCTGAACCGCTGACAGGCTCGGTCTGAACCCTACGGTGCATTGAGAGGCAGGCGCCGACGATTCATCCTCGCAGCGAGCTAGGCTCGCGGGGATGGTGGAGCTGGAGTGCACGCGGCACGCGTTTCGTTTGCAGGGCTGTCATCGCTGTGCGAGCGCATTCTTCGCGACGCGCTCAAGCAGCGTGCAGATATCGATCTCGTATTGCCGTGGACCCGGCTCGATTCGCTGCTTGCCACAAATAGCTCGGGTACACCGGAAATCCTGTTCCTCGAGCTCGATCGGCAGGTGCTACCGGCACCACTGCGCTGTCTGCTTGCGGCGGCGAGCCCACTGCGCATCGTTGCATTGAGCCCGGATGCGAGCGCCGCAACGATCTTCAGTGTGACGGAGCAGCGCACGGTTCTTGAAGGGAAGAACGCCGACGATCTCTGCGAGCTGTTCGGTATGGACGTGGGAAATCGGCGCTGAGCACAGCGGCCCGGTCCAGACCGCCGCTCCACCCGGTCTGGCCCATGTGGCTCATGGCAGCGGACGAACGTTGTATCAGAATCGCTCCAGCTTCACCGCGCGCACGCGTGAAAAGGAAGAACGATGATCCTCGAGGATGTTGAATGGGTCGACGCTGGTGAATCCGACTTCGAGAGCGACACGTGGGAGGCTGGGTCCGACGGCTCGGAAGATGCGCCGTACGAGTACCGCTCTGTGTACGAAGCGATTCGACCAGCGTTGGGCGAGGCGTGGCAACGTGCCGAACCCGAGCAGATCGAGGCTCTGCTGCGTGAAGCAACGCGCCACATGACGGTCGAGGAAGCGGAGAACTTCTGGTCGACGCTCGCCAGCGTCGGCAAGCAGATTGCACCGGTGGCCGCGCAGATTGCGCCCATCGCCGGTCAGGTCATCGGTGGCATCTATGGTGGTCCTGCGGGCGCCGCTATTGGCGGATCGGTTGGGCAGTTCGCGGGACAGGCGTTGGGCTCGCTCGCGGGCACGCCGCAAGGTCCGCGCCCTGCGCCCACACCTCCAATGGCTCCACCTTCGCCGCCTGCACCTGCACCGTTCGCAACTCCGCTCGCAGCTCTACCGCTCAATGCTCTACCGCCTGGTCTGGGGACCGTGCCCCGCCCACCCGTTGCGACCGCTCCGGTGCCACAGCCCGTCGGAGGCGGCGGCACGTCAGCAACGACGCAGTTGCTGTCGTTCTTGCAGAACCCGCAACTCCTGCAAAGCATTCTCGGTCAGCTGATGGGCAGCGCAGGTCGCAGCGAGACCCCCGTGGGCAATGGCGGGGCGACGGCACCCTTCGGCGCCTTCATGAATACGCTGGGTGTGCTGGCGAATCAGGCCGCGAGCGAATCGCTGGTTGAATCGCCCAATGCATCCTACCTCTACGACTCACAGGGTCGTCTGCTGGCAGATCCCAACTCGCCTGAAGAGCGAGCCGCGGCGTTACTGGGGCACCTTCGCGGACCCAGGTTGCAGTAGTCATGGACGAGCCGCTGAACATCGCATCCGCCGCGCCGCTACCGCCGGATTCTCCGTTCGCTCAACTGCTGGGCTCTGCGGGGACCGACGGCGATCCGCGCACGGCCATGATCCTGAACTGCCTGCAGCAGGCGATGCGAGGCACGAATACCGAGAACGAGCTTACGACACTGCGTGCTCGACTCGAGAGTCTTACGCGCGCGGCCGGAATTCTGCGCGACCGTATGGTTGCCCTCGCAGCCGCGCTCGGTGCGTGTCCGCGCTGCATGGGCGAGAACCCGAGCTGCCCCGCGTGCGGTGGCGACGGAATCCCCGGAGCACGACGCCCAGATCCAGAAGCGTTTGATCGCTACGTGATGCCGGCTGTGCGTCGCGCACGCGCCGTGCGCCGCGCAACGAGCATGCAAGCCGGTTTAACAGAGGAGCCTTCCTAATGGCATACGACGACAGCTCGCTCGAAGCCCTGTTCGACGATCCCCGCAGCGAAGGGTGGGATCGCGAATGGAGTGAAGCCTTTCCGAACTACACCAGGCGTCCCATGCCGCACACGCCGGCAGGGTTTCCGAAACCGCCGACTCCCGTGGCCGGCGTCAGGGGCGGCACGATCACGACCTCAGGAGGCGGCAGAGGGCAGGTGACGCTACCTACGGCGGTCGCCGCGAAAGATGCAGTTGATGCCGCAATTAAGGAACTGAAGGCCGACATCGCAAAGCAGGCCGAGGCGATCAATCGTGTCGACAAGACCCTCGACACCAACACCGCGATGCTGGACAAGAAGATCAACGGCGTCAGCAGCGATCTGAAGAAGCTGCAGCAAAATTCGCAGTTCTCGAGCATGTTACCGCTGCTGCTCACGCGCCCGCCGGATATCGACAGTTTCACCGACTCCGATAAGAAGACGACCACAGTGACGGCCACCAAGTACAAGTCCGGCGATAACACTGGCCTGCTGCTCGCCATGATGGCGATGGGCGGCGGACTAGGCGGCAGCGGCGGTCTGGGCGGCGACGGTAGCAGCTCTGCGCTGATGCTCGCGCTTGCCTTCGGCGCCTTCGACAAGAAGAACTAGCCGGTGTGAGGCCACTCGACCATCGCTTTCCCGTAGACATCACGTTGAGGACCGATACATGAACGGCTTTCCGCTGAATCAGTTCGTACTCGGGTTTGCACTGGCCCGGCCGCTCGCCGAACGGCGCGATCAATTCATGGTGGCACTGTCGGCCTCCATGCTCTCGCCCAACAATCCGCTCGGGCCAATCTTTCTCAAGCCGCAAGTGGACGCGTGGAGCGCGCGCGAGGCGGACGTCGCCGCATTACAGCAGCAGCTTGCCGGCACGAAGACCTCGCTCGACGCGGCCGACGTGCTGTTGCAGCTTGCGGGCACCCCGTGGGCCGCATCTCAACGTCTCGCCTTCCGTGCGGCTCCCAGCACGTCCCCGGCCTTGCAGGGTACGCAGGATATCAAGGTGACCTCGGATCAGCCTGGAGTTGCGGACATCGCTTTCGATCCCAAGCAGCGCACCATCACGATCAACCGAATGGCCCCGCAGCGCGCTGCCGGCGCTGCGGAGATCACCGTGACATTTGCTATCGAGGCGGCCGGTCGGAAGCTCTCGGTCGTCCGCACTTTATTGCGCTGATACGCACACTCCGCGACGAGGCATTGCATGGATCCGAAGCTTCGGGAAGCCGTGCTGGAGGCGGCGCCGGAGCGCGAGCTCGAAGTCATCCTGAAGCTGCGCGACGCGGACAAGCCGCCCGCGAAGGTGCGCATCATCGCGCGCTTCGGGGATGTCGTGACGGCTCGCGTCGCGAGCCAGGAGGTTCGTGCGGTTTGGGAGGATCCAGCGGTCCTCAGCGTGAAGGCGCCGCGACTCGTACTGCCGGGCGATGAGATCGACTTGTCCGATGAGAGCGACGATGCGCCACTCGCGATCCCTGCGGTGCGCGGCGATACCTCTGGCGCAACGGGACGTGGCGTAATCGTCGCCTCGCTCGACTGGGGCCTGGACGTAACGCACCCGAGCTTCCGACATGCTGACGGCCGCACACGAGTGCGCGCCTTCTGGCATCAGGGCATCAGCAACGCGGGCGATCCGGCATCGCCCTATGGCTACGGCCGCATTTTCACGCGTGACGACATCGACGCCGCGCTCCGCACATCGAACCCATTCGAAGTGCTCGGTTATCACCCTGCGCAATCCGATCCGGGAGATCGCTCCGGCACTCATGGCACACACGTGCTCGATATCGCCGCCGGCAGCGGATTCGTGCCGCACAGCCTGCGCGGTTTCGCCTCGGACGCGGAGCTCATCTTCGTGCACCTCGCGACTGGTTCACTCGAACCGCTGGCATCGCTCGGCGACACGGTACGCATTCTCGAGGCGCTCGACTTCGTGCGCGTGACTGCGGGCAGCACGCGGTGGGTCGTGAACATGAGTCTGGGCCGACACGGCGGCCCTCACAATGGACGCACGCTCGTCGAGCAAGGTATCGATCACCTCCTCATCGAAGCGCCCGGCCGCGCGATCGTGCAAAGCTGCGGGAACTATTTTTCCGCGAAGGCCGCATCCTCCGGGCTCGTGCGCTCGGGCGGTACTCGGACACTGCACTGGGAGACGAGCCCGGCGGATCGAACACCCAACGAGCTCGAGATCTGGTACTCGGGCAAAGACACGCTCGGTCTGCGAATCGATGCGCCCGACGGGAGCGGTAGCTGGCGTGTCGATCTCGGCCACGACGCACCCATTGTCGTTGGCGGTCGGCGAGTGGGCCATGCCTATCACCGCGCCTTCGATCCGGCGGCTGGCGACCATCACGTCGATATCTTCCTGCAGCCCGGAGCACCTGCAGGGATGTGGACCGTTTCGCTGTCCGCCCGCGATGTGGTCGACGGTCGCTACTTCGCCTGGGTAGAACGTGACGCCGCATGCCCGGACTGCCAGTCGCACCTGAGTCAGCGCGATGTGGTTCGACGGTTCACTACGGGCACCCTGGCGAACGGATTTCGAAGCATCGTAGTCGGCGCCTACTCCGCGGGCACACCGCGACGGCTGCTGCCTCCGTTCTCGAGTGCCGGGCCCACGCGCGACGGGCGTTCCAAGCCGGATCTCGTCGCGCCGGGCGTCGCGATTCGCGCCGCGCGCAGCGCTGCGCGTTCAGGCTCTGCGCCGTTGCTGACGGACAAGTCTGGAACCAGCATGGCGGCGCCTCACGTCACAGGGGTGATCGCGTGCATGTTCGAGGCGGCGAAGCGACCGCTGGCGATCCATGAGACCCGCAATCTGTTGCTGGGCTCGGTCGACTCGGCGATGGGCTTTGGTATCGATGCGCAGCGCCTGGGCGCCGGCTATCTGAATCCCACGCGGGCGGTCGCATCCGCGGCCCAGGGCTCTCTCATCCAGGAGCAGGATTCTATGAAGGAGAACGACGAAGCGCTCTGCGCGGAGTGCGCGCAGAAGGAGAGCGACGAGATGGACGACTCTGCAAGCGAGGAGCGCAGCTCGTTCAACTTCGTTCTTCTATCGGGCGGCCCCGGCCCGTTCGACACTCGCGATGTCGAGCACGACAAGTCCTGGGCGAACTACGTCGATCCGCCGCTGCTGATGGCGACGCAGAAACCCTTCTGGAACGAGAACGAACGCGTCTGGTGGTTCATCTACAAGCCCCCCTATGAAGAGCGCTGGACTCGCGACACGGCATCCAACGCCACTCCGATGCAGCGAGACCACGTAGCGAGGGTTCGGAGCAAGGGCTTCAGCTCGTACGTCGATCTGCTCGAGCATCGCGCGAAGGACCGGGGCTGGGACCTGCGCTGGGTAGACAGCGGCGCGGACGTCTATCGTCGCCTGAAGACATTCAGCCGCGGCTCGATCAGCCGGGTCTGGTATTGGGGGCACGCCCGCGATGCCCTGTGGCTCACCGTGGACCACGACGCCGCCGGCCGGGCGCTCGAGCCCGCCGATACTGCGGTGATGAAAGCTGCGGACATCGACGCCACGGTCGCGCGCTTGTTCGCGCCGGCAAGCGATCGACGACGCTCGCGCTTCATCGGCTGCAACACGAACGCGTATGCGGAGGAGTTTGCGAAGCGGCTGAAGACAGTCACGGAAGGTGTGATCGGCAAGATCGATTTCGGCACGGTGCATACGAGCGGTGGCGATCCGTGCCTCGTTGGAGGCGCAGTAGTGACGGGCTTCAACGCGCGAGGAGTTGCTCTCTCATCCTCGGAAGTGTCGACCATGTGGGGCGTGTGCGGAGGCGCCGGCGCTGTCGCGCCTGAAGTGGACGAGCAGTACCCGGAAACCGACGAAGCGACGGACCCCACGGATGTCGAGCTCCATGACGGCTCGTTCGAGCCGTCCGAAGCGCTCGTCGAGCAGGCCGAGCTCTTCGCACACGCGGCGCGCCGCGACGGAGGATTGCGCGAATCGGGCAGCGCGCTTCCTTTGGACTGGCTGAGAGGCGGCCATGAGCTCGTCGCCTTCGTGCGTGACGCCTTGCGCGATGAGGGCTCGCCACGATTTCTGCTCGTCGGGCGGGCCGGAGCGCCGCTCTCACACGGTGTGCGGAGCGGCGACATCCTCGTGCGCGTAGCGGGGGGCGAGAAGTCGCTCTCGAGCGCCGCGATCGTCGCCGATCCGTTGCTGCTCGCGCCTGATGGGGCACGCGCGCGTGGCTGGAACATGGAACGAGGGGGCGACGGCCTCTACGCGCTCATCATCGAGCGCGGACTGCGGCCTCACTGCCGTCACGATCGCTTTGCACGTCGTGTGGTCGACCGACGCGGGCGCATGCCGCCTGGTCAGTTCCTTCTGCGCGCGAGGGCTGACTCGGGTATCGAAACGACGAGCATGGCGTCTCTTTCCCCGCTTCTCGCCGAAGCGGGTTCGACGGTAACGCTGCGAGTTCAGAATCGGCTCGTCCGACACGACACTATCGCACGCTGCCGCGTCGCGCTCACCGGCACGACTGTCACGGCGACGACGGGCACGAGCGGCACTGCGGTTCTCGATCTTTCCGGCGTTGCCGACGGTACGTATGACCTGGTCATCGAGTCGCCCGACGTATTGCCGATCAGCACACGCGTTGGGCCGGGCCTCGGCACGAGGGGCGCAACACCGCCGCGAGTGTGGCGGGCGTTCGCCGCGTCCGTCACGGTTCGCGGAGAACGCATCGTCTCCTCGACCTCGCCTGACCTGCAGACGAGCGGCAGCCTCGTAGCGAAAGTGCAGCCGGTCTGGATGCGCTCACCGAACCAAAGTGCGCGCGGAGCAGCGAGTGTCTCGCACATAGTGGTGCATCACACGGCGGGGCCTGTGATCGGTCCCGCGCTCAACACGTTTCTCGAAGCATCCGAGCAGCGCTCGGCGCACTACGTGATCGACACCGACGGCCAGATCGTCAAGATGGTGCACGATGACGCGCAATCGTGGCACGCGGGCGGCTCGCAGTGGGAAGGGCACGAGCAAGTCAACGGATTCTCGATCGGCATCGAGATCGTTAACCGCAGCGGCGCCTATCCCGCTGCCCAATACTCGGCGCTCATTCAGCTGCTGCAGGATCTGCGCAGCGCTTATCCCGCGATAGCCGCACATCACATCGTCGGACACAGCGATATCGCGACGACGCGCGATGCGCCCCGCCGCCTGGGACGCAAGAGTGGCGATCCGGGGCTCGCCTTCGAGTGGGAGCAACTCGAGCGTGCGGGCCTGGGCTTGATTCGTCCGGCGACGACTCCGGCCGATCTGGGTCTTGGAGGTTACTTCACGCTGCGCCCGACCGGGCGCCTGAAGGTTGACGATCGGGACAGCTCTCGCACTTACGGCGGACGGGTCGAAGCGACCCTCCCGAATACCATCGTCGCGGAACTGCAGCAGAAACTGCGATGCATCGGCTACTTCTGCCCCGATCATGGGCGATACGACCGGGCCACGGAAGCCGCCGTCACGATGTTTCAGGAGCACTTCTGTTCCGCGACACGCCCGCGTCCGGCGCGGGATGGGCAGGTCGATGAGACGACGGCGGCAGCGCTGGCGGCCGTGCTGTCGCAGCTCACCTGTGCCACGTCATCGGAAGCGGCGACGCCTGAAGTAGTACTGGGCCAGCCGAACCTTGCTTTCGTGTTCGACACGCTGCGCGCGCCGTTTCGCTGGATCGGGCGGCTCGTGATTCGATACAACCTCCGCTCCCTCGATGGCAAGCAACACGGCACGGCAAAAGGCTTCGGTACGGCGACGCTGATCGGCAATCAACACATCCTCACTGCGGCCCACAATCTGCGCACATTCGATCCGGCAAAGAAGTACTTTCTCGATGCCGTGAGCATGCAGTTCTTTGCGGCCACTGACGATACCGATCCGCCGCTGATTCCCGCGGTCGAGGTCGATCTCGCCTCCGCCGGTATTCCGCCCGACTGGAATCCGCGTGCTCGGGCCGCGCGCGACGGCTCGGAAGACTGCGGCGGCGTAACGACGACTTCTCCGTGGGACTACGCTGTTCTCCGGCTGCGCGAGCCGCTCGGCTCGAAACACCCACGCAGACGCTCACCCGGCGATGATCGGGACGACGTGGGCTTCTGGGGAGCCGCGGGCTCGGGAGGGAAAGCCACTATCGAACGTGTCCCTCCTGAGACACTCGTGAGCACGGATGTCTCGGTTGCAGGATATGCGAGCCCCGACGAGGGCGCCAACGTGCCCGTATTCGCGGGCGGACGTCTCGGAGCCCTTCGCTCATCCGGTACGGCCACGGTTCCCGCTGAGTTGATTCGCGGTGGCGCAGTATTTGAGCAGCGGCTGCTACACACGGCCGATACGCTGGAAGGGCAGAGCGGCGCGCCGATCTGGATCGAGCGACAGAAGCAATTCGTTCTGGTCGGTATTCACACCGGAAGCACCATTACTCCACTCGACGCACGCATCAATTTGGGCGTGCGCATTACTCAGCGCGTAATCGATGACATCGCGCGCTGGACAGGGGCGGGCGCGGCTCGCGCTGAGTCGTTGCCCGAGAGCGACGATTCGCTTGCTCCGGAGCAGGCAGCGCCGATCGACTGGTGCGCGATCGGAGCTCGGCTCGCGGCGCTCGCGCACGCGGAGGAAGCCGCCTGGACTGCGCCGAACGGCAACAAGCTGCTCGAAAACAATCCTGCGCAACGATCGCGCCTCATTCAGTATTGGCAGGCGGTGCCAGGTTTCGCGCCGCTCGCTGCGGCAACCACGGCGGCGAATCAGTCTGCGGCGGACGCGAGGGCGTGGAGCGCCGCGTTCGTCTGCTTCGTCATGCAGCAAGCCGGGATCACTGCGGCGGACGGCTTCGAGTTCTCCGATAGGCACCTTAGCTACATAGTTGGCGCGCTGAGGAATCGCGAGTCGAGTGATCGCAACCGACACTTCTGGCTGGTCGATCGCACGGAGCTCGCGCACGAAGCGGCGCCGCAGCCGGGAGATCTCATCTGCTTCAATCGTCCCGACGAGAACGGTGTCTGGTCCAACCATACGTACGAGATTCTGCGAGCGGCGTTCTGGCCGAACATTCCAGCCGCAGGCGTCACCGGGCGCTCTCACTGCGCGATCGTCGCCGGAACAACCGTGGTCGGTGGACGACGCTTCCTGCAAACGATCGGCGGCAACGAGGACCAGTCCGTTCGCCTGCGGGCCAACATTCCGCTCGACGCAGACGGTCACATCATCCTGAACGTGGCAACAACGCGGTCGATTTTCGGGATGATCAAGATCATCGGATGTAATGCCTGATGATGGGCGATGTGCGGCGCACCCGATGCTCGAACATACTTGTGCGCATCGCTCTTGAGAGGTTCCAGCGACTGCATTTCGTTCAGGACGGAAGATGTTCCTCCTCTTTCGTCGATGTAGTGATACGACCCGGCCAGGTTGGCGCTAGGGACCGCTTTGCGACTGTGCGAAAAACTGTGAATCGGCGTGCAAGATTGACCAAGTCTTGAGCGGAATCGGCGTCGAATGTTGACCGCGCGCGGTGAGTGGCTACTCCTCTCCTGATCAATCGCATACAGGATTGCAGCTTGGTCATTCTTCGGCGCCGGCGCTGGTCAAGGCATGATGAGGACCTACACGCTGTTCCTGCGCTTTCCGTCCGGCTGCGGCTTAAGTGATTTACTCCCCGGGGCGTGCTCCGTTGGCCAGCAGCACTCGCGCGACGGCGACGTTTCTCGCCTGAGCGGCCAGGCTGAGAGCGCCTTCACCGGTCTTGCTCTTGTGGTGAATGTCTGCACCGTGGTCCAACAGAAGTTCGACGATTCTCACGTCGCCGGCTCGTGCGGCAATGAGAAGGGGTGTCTCACCGAGCACCATTTCGCTGTTCACGTCTGCGTGCGCGTCCAGAAGAAGCAACACTGTCCGATCACTACCACTCCTGGCTGCCAGCGTCAGCGCGGTCATGCCGCCGGCCCCTGCCTTCAGGTTGGCATCGGCACCGGCCGCGAGAAGCGCCTGCACTGTGCCCGCGTATCCACTCTTGGCGGCAAGCATCAACGCTGTGTCTCCTGGTGCGCGCTGATGATTCACCTGCGCTCCTCGTGCAAGCAGTTCCTGCACAACCTCGGTCCGCCCGCCCTGAGCTGCCTGCGTCAGTGCCGTGATGCCATGGTCGTTCTCGTAGTTGACGTCGGCGCCCTTATCCAGCAGCGAGCGCATCTCGGCCACGTTCCCCATGGCGGCCGCGAGCAGTAGAAGTTCGCCCTCGGTGCTGCGAGACTCCGTTGCCGGGGCGCGAGCATGCGGCGAATCGATGATGCCGCTGACCACGGGCGTGGCGACAACTGCACAGCCGAGCGCCGCCAGTAGCAGTTTCTTCGGTCCGGTCAGCGCAATGACACGCGGGTTCTTCATGATGGTCTCGACTCGTTTCGTGAGACTCGCGCCACTAACGCCAGCGACGACCGGCAGACGCGCTTCCAGATAATGCTGGCACACGTTCAGAATGGCTTCGGCGTACGTGCCGGGCAAGTTCAGCCAGGGTCGGACTAATCATTTTTACCGACCTTTTTCAGCACCTTGCGAGCCTCTTCGACATCCTGCAATGTGAGTTGCCCGGACTCGATCAAGTGGGACATGAGCGGCGCTGCGCGGCCGCCGAAGAAGGCAAGCAGCTCATCTACCAGTGTGCGCTGCGCGGCGCCGCGAGTGACAACGGCTTCGTAGATGTGCGCGTTGCCGATCTTTTTGGATAGGCGCACTGCCTTTTTCGCTTCGAGGCGCGTGATTATGGTCTGCACCGTCGTGTACGCCGGCCTGTCTTTCTCGGGCAGGAGCTCCTGAGTCTCGCGCACCGAGGCGGCGCCGAGCTTCCACAGGCATTCCGCGTTTCGAAGCGCCCAGCATTGGGGAGAAGTCAGAAGATTTCGGCGCGGCCCTACACGCTGTTGCTGCAGTCCGGTTCCGAGTTCGCGTGAGGTGACTCCACTTCTGGGCGTTGGGCTCGTGGCGACCTGCTGAGTCCGCAAGTCACGGCGATTCACGCGGCGAAGGCGCAATCGGCTGCGGGTTTCACTAAAATCCGCCGCATGCTAGAAGAGCTGGAAGTGCTGAAGATAGTGAGCGAGCGCCTGGAAGCCGCTCAGCTGCCCTTCATGCTTACCGGCTCCTTTGCGATGGCATACTACGGCAAGCCCCGGATGACGCGCGATCTCGATATTGTCGTCTCGTTGAGCGAGGACGACGTCAGCGGCCTTGTCGCCGCACTTGCGCCGGACTTCTACATCGACGCCGATAGCGTCCGCTCTGCCGTTATTTCACAGCGGCTATTCAATCTCATGCACCTTGCCACGAGCATCAAGGTCGATCTGATCGTGCGCAAAGGCTCGGAATACCGACAGGTCGAGTTTGCCCGCCGTCAGCCAGTCGAGTTGAGCGGCGTGAAGACCTGGATCGTGAGCCGTGAGGATCTGATCCTTTCCAAGCTTGTCTGGGCGAAAGACTCCGGGTCGGAATTGCAGCGCCGCGATGTTCGGACGCTGCTGGATGATTCGATGGATCGTGCCTATCTGGAACGCTGGGCCGTTCGACTTGGTGTGGCCGAAGCTCTTGCGGAGATCGCGTTGTGAACGACACGCCGCCAGAGTTCGAGGCCATGGTAAGCGAGCGCTACCGGCGCATGACGCCGGACGAGCGGGTGAGGATTGCAGCGTCGATGTATGACACGGCTCGTGCCATCGTTCTCTCGTCCCTGCCGCGGGAATTGAGTCGACGTGAAAGACGCCTCGCATTTGCCAGGCGATTTTATGAGGGCGAGCTACCGGAAGCCGCTTTGATCGCCTACGCTGACTGGGACGGAACGGCAGGCGACCCCTGATGGACTCCACGCCGCGCGGCGTATCCGTTCAAGTAGCCCGCCACGGCGCTGGGCAGGCCTCAGTGGATGCAAGGAATGCCGAAGACGGTCCTGAAGCGCCGGGACCCGGCGTCGGATCCGGCACCATGGCGAGCTCGAGCTTGCAATCACCCAGAAAAACGACACCGCGCAGCGGCTCAGGCCCTTCTCATTTCGCTGGCTCGATCAATCGGCTCGCCGGGCTGCAGCGCCGCGGGCACGGGCTTGCTGATCTCGTTTCGAGCCAGAATCATCAGCAACGTCACGATCACGTACATACCGGAGATCGCGCCGATCACACCACCAATTCCGTAGGCCTTGAACAAGGCGAGCACGATGAACGGCGAAACGATGAGGCCGAGCCGGCCCGCCGTTTGCGCGACACCGCCGCCGCGGAAGCGGTACTCGGTTTGGAAGAGCTCCGGCGTCGCACCGAGACCGAGAACGAGAAACGACGCAACGGTCGCGACCAACAGGAAGCCGCACCCGATGATCAAGGCCGGCGAGCCAAGGAAGGGATAGATCGCCGCGAACGTCGCAGCCAGCGCGCCGAACAGCACGATGCCACGCAGTCTGCCGAGTCGGTCGGCGATGAAGACACACAGCAGCGGTCCGGCGACGTAGCCCGCCATCATCGCGGCGTTGAACCCGAGCGAACGCGATACGCTCATGCCCTGGCTCATGAAGAATGTCGGCATCCATCCCGTGATGCTGTACGAGCCGAACAGACACGTGATGTTGAGGATGACCGCGAGCAGCGTTCGGCGGATTACCGGACGTGAGAACAGGATCGTGATCGGCACCCATTCGACCGGAGCAGCACCGTATCCTGGGCTGGGACTCGGCTCGGCCGCAAGCGGCCGCGTGGTCACACCGGCCTCCCGCTCGATCTTCTGCAGGACGTTCTCCGCCTCCTCGTAGCGCCCTACCGCTTCGAGCCAGCGCGGTGACTCGGGAAGATTGCGACGAAGCCACCAGACGATCAGGGTGCCCACGCCGCCGATGATGAACATCGTTCTCCAGCCGAACGATGGAATGATCAACGCGCTCAGCAGCGACGTCGTCGAAACACCCATACCCCCGAAGATGCCGAGCATGCCCAAATACCTGCCGCGCGAGCGCCGCGGCATGAGCTCGGTGATCAGGCCGTAGCACATCACGTACTCGGCGCCCATTCCGATGCCCATGACCGCTCGGATGCCGATGAGCCACGGCATCGATGGCGCCGTTGCGCACCCGAGCGCGAGGATGCCGAAGAGCGCCAGATTGAACTGAAAGGCGAAGCCGCGCCCGAAGCGGTCGCTCAGCCATCCGGCAAACGCCGCACCGGTGGCGAGCCCGACGAACGTGGCCGACAGGAACAGCGAGTTCAGCTCCAAGGTGGAGAAGCCGCTCTCGAGCAGCGACGGCAGCACCGAGCCGGCAAGGGTATTGTCGAACGAATCGAAGAACATCCCCAACCCGACGAGCCAGATGACGCGGCGCTGAAATCGGCCGGTAGGCAGACTATCCAGTCGCTCGCCGGCGTTGACGGCGGTCATGCAAATTCGTGAAGCGTCATGCACAGCAATTCGCTCGCTGCGCGCGCCTCGATCCTTATCGGGCCCTCGTCGGGAAGCAGCTCGAATGCAGATCCGGCCTCGTATTCCTCGCCCGCGACGACGACTCGGCCCTTCGTTTGAAACAAGAGAGCCGTCGAAGGAAACGTTCCGGCACCGTAGACCGCGTTCGCATCCAGACGGATGAACCCGATGCGGGCCTTGCGCTCCGTGAAGGTTCCCAGCCATTTCTCGTACACGCCAGGGCTGCTCGCCGCAATCCAGGCGTAGGCCGCGGGGTTCATGACGATGACGCCTTCGTAGCGCGGCGGAGCAAACTCGAGCTTGCGGCCGGTCGCATATTCGAAGCATGCCGCCGACGCGTCCTGATTGTGACGCTTGCCATGCTCGTCGACATAGGTGAACACGCCGCCCTTGAACTCACCCTTTTGCTTCAGCGCTGCGTTCGCGGCTTCCCGGCTAGCGACACTCAGGTAACCGTTCCCGCTCGCGCCGCCGAACTGCAGCACCATGGTCTGCAAGCCTTCGGGTCGATCCTGCGGGCCGTAGTAAACACTCTCCGGAAAATAGCCGACCCAGCCCTCGGGCAGGACCTTGTCGTCCATGTACGGATAGTTGCCTTTGATGACGTAGCGAATCTGGTCGAAGTTGTGCCGGTGACGCGGCGTGCGCCAACCACCCGCGCCCGCCAGGCCGGTGTTCAAGTCGTAGTTGGTGGGCGAGCCGTCCTGCCCGATGAGCAGATGTTTTTGCACGAGCACCCCCTCACGCATTGAGCCGACCTGATCTGCGTTGGTGGTGGCAGGCTTTGACGCTCGCATATGTCTTTCCGTGGTACGGGAGAGTTGCCGGTTCGTTGCTCGCAGACTCTAGCCGGCCGGCTGCCTCGGTCATAGGTCGCCCAAAGTGAAGGGTATAAGACAAAGCTCTATGCCTTGGCGCTGCCCGCGCCTCGGGCCGGTTCAAGTGCACCCCGTCTGTGTATATTCGAGACATCGTTGCGGTCGCAACGATTGAACTGACGTGAGACCACACATGGCGCCATCGAGCGAACGCTTGCGAAACAGCGTCAAAGAAAAGATTGCACGGGACGAGGCGGCCTTTTCCATGACCGTGCGCCTCGTCCGCGGCGCGGAAATCGCGGCCATCGCTCGCGCAGCGGGTTTCGATTCGATCTACATCGATCTGGAGCATGGCAGCTTGTCGGTCGAAACGGTCGGTCAAATCAGCATCGCGAGCCTCGGGATGGGAGTCGCTCCGTTCGTCCGGGTGCCCGGCGTCGATCCCGCTCTCATCACGCGCGTTCTGGATTCCGGCGCGCTCGGCATCATCGTACCGGATCTTCATTCGGCCGTTGAGGCGCGAGCGGTGGTGAACGCGGTCAAGTACCGCCCCATGGGCGAAAGATCGTATCCGGGGGTGGCTCCGCAACTGAATTACAGCTCGATGCCGGTTGCGGAAGCCTGCAAACAGCTCAATGACGCGACGATGATCGTCGCCATGATCGAGTCGAGCTCGGGGCTGGCGGCAACCGATGAGATTGCCGCGGTGCCGGGCATCGACATTCTCCTCGTGGGCGCGAACGATCTGTGTGCCGAGCAGGGCGTGCCGGGGCAGTTCGATCACCCGCTCGTCGACGAGGCCTACTCGCGGACGCTCGCGGCTTGTCGAGCCCATGGGAAGGTTCTCGGTGTGGGAGGGCTCGCTTCGCGGCCCGACCTCATCAAGAAGTACATCGCGCTCGGGGGACGCTATGTGTCGTTGGGCGCCGATCTATCGATGCTCGTCGCCGCGGCGAGCCGCAAGCGAAAGGAAGTTGGATAGATGAACACTCAGCCTCTTCAAACGAGCACTCGCGCGCCGCTCGACTCCGGCGCTCCGGCGCATGCTCGCGACTTCAGTGTGGCCGGCAGGGTAGTTCTGATCACAGGTTCCGGTCAGGGCGTGGGGCGGGAGCTGGCACGCCAGTTCGCCGCCGCAGGCAGCATCGTCGCGGTCGCCGACATCGATCCTCGCAAGGCCGAGACGGTGTTGCGCGAAATCACGTCGGCCGGAGGACGCGGGCTCGCGCTGCAGGTCGACGTCGGCGACAGAGCCTCCGTCGATCGTATGGCCAAGGCGCTCCTCGAAAGCCACGGTCGCATCGACATTCTGGTCAACAACGCCGCAATCTTCGCAACGCTCAACAAGGGGCCGTTCGATCAGATCCTGTTGGAGGAATGGGAACAGGTGATGCGTGTGAATGTCACCGGTGCCTATCTCGCCACGTGCGCCGTCGCTCCCGCCATGCGTCAAGCGCGCTGGGGTCGCATCATCAACATCTCTTCGGATGCGGTTCCCAAGGGCGTCCCCAACTATCTGCACTATGTGACGTCGAAGTCCGCTCTCATCGGCATGACGAATTCCCTGGCGAGAGAGCTGGGGCCGTTCGGCATCACCGTCAATTGCGTCAGGCCCGGCGCCGTCGCCACCGAAGTCGACCGCACCCACAATCCCACTCCTGAATTCAGATCGAGAATTTTGGAGCAGCAATGCCTCCCTCGTGGGCAGATGCCGGAAGACCTGGTGGGAATCGTGATGTTCTTCGCCACCCCCGCCGCAAGCTTCATCACCGGACAGACGATCGCGGCTGACGGCGGCATGACCCACAACAGCTGACGGAACACGCAGCGGGCACGGTACAGATGCGCGAATACCGCAAGAGTTATATCGATGGCGAGTGGGTCGCTCCGCTCGCGCCAACGGATTTTCAGGTGGTCAATCCGGCGACCGAGGAAGCCTGCGCGCGGCTCGCCCTGGGCGGTGTGGAAGATGTCGATCGCGCGGTGAAGGCGGCGCGGGCGGCGTTCCCGCCGTTCGCCGCGAGCTCGAAGAGTCAGCGCATCGCTCTGCTCGAACGAATCATCGAAGCAATGACTGCGAAAGCGCCGCAGATCGCCGCTGCGGTTACCGAAGAGCTCGGGACGCCGGTCAGCGCCATGATTCACATCGACGGCTCCATCGCCACGTTCAAGCAGGCGATCGCGACACTCCGGGACTACGAATTCGAAACACGGCTCGGCGGAAACCTCGTTCGCAGAGAAGCCATCGGCGTCTGCGGAATGATCACGGCGTGGAATTGGCCGGTGCAGCTCTTGTGCACCAAATTGTCGGCGGCGCTTGCGGCCGGCTGCACGGTCGTCGCGAAACCCAGCGAATTCACCTCGATCACGGCGATTACCTTGGCCGAGGCCTTGCACGAGGCGGGGCTGCCTCGCGGTGTCTTCAATTTGGTTCTGGGAGACGGGCCGACGGTGGGTGCCGCGATCACCGAGCATCCCGACATCGACATGGTGTCCTTCACCGGTTCCACGCGGGCCGGGATACTCGTCGCGCAGTCGGCAGCCCGCAGCGTGAAGCGCGTGTGTCAGGAGCTCGGTGGGAAATCGGCGAACATCATCTTGCCCGATGCCGATCTCGAACAGGCGATACGGTGGAATATCGCGCGCGGGTTTCAGAATTCCGGTCAGTCCTGTCATGCGCCGAGCCGCATCCTCGTGCATGAATCGCAGCTCGAAGATGCCGTGAAGCACACCCTCCAAGCTGTCGGCCAAGTCAGAGTCGGTGATCCTCTCGACTCCGCCACCACCATGGGACCCGTGGTCAACCGGGCGCAGTTCGAGCGCGTGACCCATTACATCCAGGTAGGTCTCGGCGAAGGCGCGCGGATGATCTGCGGTGGCCCGGGTCGTCCGCAAGGGCTCGAGCGCGGGTACTTCATCAAGCCGACGGTTTTCGCCGACGTCGAGCCCGGCATGACGATCGCACAGGAAGAGATATTCGGGCCCGTCCTCGCCATCATCAAATACAGGACGGAGGAGGAAGCCGTCAGCATCGCCAACGCGACCCGCTACGGACTGGGTGGCTACGTCTTCACGAAAGATCGTGAGAAAGGCCTGTCGATCGGCAGGCAGATGCGCGCCGGCCGGGTGTTTCTCAATGGTAAGCCGAGCAACATGGCGGCCCCCATGGGCGGATACAAGCAATCGGGCAACGGCCGCGAAATGGGTGTGTTCGGCCTCGAAGAGTATCTCGAGGTCAAAGCGATGATCGGCTTCGACGACGCTGCCTGATCCTGCGCTTCACTGCTACGCGGAGCTACGGCTGATGAAAATATGCGTTTACGGCGCTGGCGCAGTGGGCGGACACATTGCGGGTCGACTCGAAAAGGGTGGCGCCAACGTGTCGCTCGTCGCACGCGGTTCGCATCTGGCGGCAATCCAGAAACATGGATTGCGTGTGGAAACGAAGGACGGTGCGCTCCATAGTCATCCCGTCGCGAGCGACGATCCGCAATCGCTCGGTTCGCAGGATGTTGTCATCGTCACGGTGAAGGCCCCTTCACTGCCGCAGGTGGCGACCCACATCGGACCTCTGCTTGGCTCTCACACTCGCGTCGTCTTCGCGATGAATGGAATCCCGTGGTGGTACTTTCATGCGCATGGCGGCGCGTTCGACGGTCGTCGCCTTCCTCGCATCGATCCTGACGATGCGCTCTGGCGCTGCGTCGGGCCTCAGCGTGTCATCGGCGCCGTCGCGCACACCGCGTGCACGGTGATCGCGCCCGGAGTCATCCGTGCGGGCAATCCGCGCAACCGTGTCATTCTCGGTCGACCCGACGGCAAGGCTGATCCTCTGCTCACGAACTTGGCCGGTGCCATGAGCGCCGGTGGGCTGGAAATCGAGATGACCGCGCGGATTCGTGATGCCATCTGGGAGAAGCTTCTCATGAACCTCGTGGGCGGCTCACTCGGCATTCTGACCGCCTCTGCAATGGGCGAAGCGCTGTCAAAACCGACTATCGCGGAGGCGGCTGCCAAGATGGCGGAGGAGGGCGCGGCGGTCGCGCGCGCCCTGGGCTGTGATCCCGGCGATCCTCACTCCGGCCTTTCGCGCCTCAAAGTCTCGACTCACAAGCAAAGCATCCTGCAGGACTTGCTGCTCGGACGTTCGATGGAGGTCGATGCTTTGTTCACGGTGCCACTCGAGCTCGCGCGCCTCGCTGACGTCCCCACACCCACGTTGGATCTACTCCTCGGACTTGCCGTGCAGAGAGCGAAAGCAGCGGGACTCTGTGAGGCTGACAAGAGCAGTTGACGATATCCGCCGCGAACATTCCGAGCTCCCCCGCCGTTGCCGGCATCGACATCGTGAGCGATGGCGAACACGACCATCCAGTGGGCCAAGCTATCATCGCTCGCAGAGGGCGCGAGGCTCGCGTCACGGCAGCTCTGGTTGCCTACGACGCTTGGGATGATCGGCGTACCGGCCGTTAGCAGCGGACTTGTGCGCTATCAGCCGCAAGCGCTTGCGCGCACAGACGCGCCCGGTCCGCCGTGTTCCGCCTATCGTATCGCTTGGTGGCCCGAGGCTTGCGTTTGCGGAACAGACCGCCTCAGCGCGCGGCCGCCGGCGTAAGGGGCCTGGTAGGGGGACCAGTGAAACGCTCGAATGCCAGCACCGCTCGAGGGCTGCACGATGTCTAGCTTACCCGCGCTCGGGAGCTCTCCAGTTCCGGCCCGAGGCTTGCCCGGCTCACAATTCTGGAGCACCCGATCGGCAACTCGGGACCGGGCCTTCCGCTACTGGACGGATACCATCTGCGATGAGCTGGTCGAGCTCGTGATCTCGACGTCCAATCGGACGAGCTTCGAAGCCTGGATGCTGCAGCGTCCGCTGGGTGCGATCAGCTTGAGTTTCATCCACGCGAGCCAGCAAACCGCGGTCCGCACTCACGAGGCGATCTGCCGTACCCGAGAGCCGCGCTTCGACCTGGTGCACGTGCGCAACGGCTTCGTGATGTTCGAACACTACGGCCGCAATTTCGGGTTGCGGCCGGGCGAGTGCGTATTGCTCGACAGCGCCGCGGAATATCGTTTCGTGAGCTCTGAAGGATCGGACTGCGCCTCGCTGCAGATTCCCCAGAAATGGCTGCGCCAATGGATTCCGGCGCCCGAGAAGGGGATTGCGCAGGTGTTCACGAAGGCATCGCCTTGGGGCAATGCGCTGCTCGCGACCCTCGGCGCGCTGAACGCCGACACCATCGAGGACCTCGCGCTTCCGGGCGTGGTCGTCGCAGAGCAGGTGGCCTCGCTTTTGGCCTTGGCGATCGGGAAGTCGCCGGTGCCCGGTCGCGGCAAGGGCAAGCTCCTGCCACGTATTCGCCAAACCCTCATGGAGCGCGCGCACGACGAATCACTCACCCCGCTCAGTGTGGCCGCCGAGCACGGCATCTCGAAGCGCTATGTGCATACGCTGTTCGCATCGGTGGGCTCGACCTTCAGTCACGAGCTGATCGCCATTCGTCTCGAGCGCGCGCGCGTTTTGCTGGCCGATGCGCGGTTTGCGAACCTGACCGTATCGGAGATCGCGTGGCGCTGCGGATTCGGCGACTCGAGTCATTTCGCGCGACGCTTTCATCGCGCGTACGGCAAATCGCCGACGGATTATCGTCGATTGCACTCCTAGCGGTCGGCTGTTCACCGACAGACGCGACGGCAAGAGTGCGACCCGCGTAGCCTCGGACTCATAACCGCTCGACAGAGGAGATACTCGATGGGTGATGCCAAATCATCGCCGTCGCGCGCGGAACGGTTTCGTCTATACGAGCGTATGCTCCTGATCCGGCGCACGGAAGAGCGGCTGCGCGATGAAAACAAGGCCGGCAATCTGCCCGGCGCCGTACACCTTTATATAGGCGAGGAAGCCGTCGCGACCGGGGTGTGCGCGCATCTGCGCGACGCCGACATGATCACGAGCACGCATCGCGGCCATGGTCATTACCTCGCGAAGGGCGGCGAGCTCAACGCGATGATGGCCGAGATCTGGGCGAAGGAGACCGGCATCTGCAAAGGCATGGGCGGCTCCATGCACGTCGCGGACTTCTCCAAAGGCATTCTCGGCGCCAACGGCATCGTCGGCGCCGGATTCGCGATCGCCACGGGCGCTGCTTTCTCGGCCATGCTCGCCAAGGAAGGGCGGATCGTCGTGGACTTCTTCGGCGACGGTGCCTCGAACCAAGGCACGCTGATGGAATGCCTGAACGTTGCGAGTCTGTGGACGCTGCCCGTCGTGTTCGTGTGCGAGCACAACATGTTCAGCGAGTTCAGCCCGGCGACGACCGTGACGTCGGGGCAGATCGTCGATCGCGCGCGGGCGTTCAAGATTCCATGCCATGTCATCGACGGCAACGACATCGTCGCCGTGTGGCAAGCCGCTCGGGAAGCCGTGGAGCGCGCCCGCAACGGGGGCGGCCCGACCTTCATCGAGGCGCATACCTATCGCATTCAGGGACACCTCGAGGCCGAAGATCTCTTCCTCGGCGGCCAGCGTTATCGCGAGGCCACTGAAATCGAGGGATGGAAGGCGCAGTGCCCGATCGCGCGTGCGCGCAAGCAGCTCGCGTCGAGTAGCGCGCAGGATGTGGCGCATCTCGAAGACATCGAGGCTCGCGTGATGGCGCAGGTGGATGCGGCCGTGCGCTTTGCGCAGGAGAGCAAGCCGGCCGATCCGGAGCTCGCTTTCAGCCTGATGTTCGACGGCCAGAGGCCTTGACGGAGCCCCATCGTGGCGAAAAAACGCTATATCCAAGCGATCAATGAAGCGCTCTTCGAGGAGATGGAGCGCGATCCCAAGGTGATCCTGTTCGGCGAGGATGTCGAGCTCGCCATCATGGGTGATTGTCGCGGTCTCGCCGAGCGCTTCGGGCGCGACCGCATCCGCAACACGCCGATTTGCGAGCAAACGCTCACCGGCATGGCCGTCGGCGCGGCCGCTGCGGGCCATCGCGTGATCCTGCACATGATGTTCTCGAACTTCATCTATACGGGCATGGATGCCATCGGCAATCAGATGGCGAAGATGCGGCTGATGTCCGGCGGCCAGGCGCGCCTGCCGATCACGGTGATCGCCAGCTACGGCGGCGGCGGTTCGAACGCCGCTCAGCACTCCGACACGGCGTATCCGCCGCTGTTGAATCTCGGCGGCCTCAATGTGCTCACGCCGGCGACGCCTGCCGATGCGAAGGGCCTTCTCAAGACCGCAATTCGCGGCAACAACCCGACGTTCTTCATGGAGGCCGGCGGCCGCGGCGGCGAGCAGGGTGATGTGCCCGAGGGCGAGCACCTCGTGCCCTTCGGCAAAGCCAACATCGCGCGCGCCGGCAAAGACGTGACCGTCGTGGCGATCGGCTCGATGCTGAAGCCTGCTCTGGAAGCCGCCAAGGCACTGGCCGGCGCGGGCGTCGATGCCGAGGTCATCGATCCGCGCACGCTCGTGCCTTTCGATGCCGACGCGGTTCTCGCATCGGTCACAAAGACGGGCCGTTTGGTGGTATGCGACGAGGCGCGTGAACGTTGCAGCGCTGCCAGTGAAGTCGCCGCGCTCGTTGCCGACAAAGGCTTTCGAGCGCTGCGCGCCCCGATCAAACGCGTTGCCGTTCCGAACGTGTGCCTGCCGTACGCGCCGAATGCCGAAGCGCGCGCCCTGCCGAACGCGGAGACGATCGCGCGCACCTGCCGCGAGGTGCTGGCAGCATGAAGGTGACACTCAAGTTGAGTCGCGTCGGCATGAACATGCAGGAAGCGACGATCGCAAAGTGGCACAAGAAAGTAGGCCAGTCTTTCAACAAGGACGAAGCGCTCTACGAGATCGAGACCGAAAAGGTTACCCAAGAGGTTGCCGCGCCTGCCAGTGGCGTGATGCTCGAGATCCTCGTGCCGGAAGGCGAGATCGCCCAGGTGAACGCAGGGGTGTGCGTGGTGGAGATCGTGACATGAGCGCCGTGAAGGTCCGCAGCACCGGGCACACGGGCATCACCGTATCGGATCTCGACCGCTCGATCCGGTTCTACCGCGATCTACTGGGCTGTGAGGTGAGTCCGGTCGTGCGCGCCGAGGGACCGCTGTTCGAGGCCGTCACCGGTGTTCCGGGCTGCCAGATCGACATCGCATTCGCGCGGCTGCCCGGTCACGTGATCGAGCTGTTGTGCTATCGCAATCCGCCGGGCAGGGCGTCGACGCTGCGCGCCTGCGATCCGGGGTTCATGCACGTGTGCTTGAAAGTGGCGGACCTCGAAAGAGTCGTCGCGCGAGTACGCGAAGTCGAATTTCAGCCGGTCGGCGCCATCCAGCGGGCCGCGGGCGGGCCGGTCGACGGATTGAAGGTCGTCTACGTGCGCGATCCGGATGGCGTCGTGCTCGAGCTCGTCGAGGAGCCCTCGGGCGTCACGCTGGAAGACGTGTACTTTCGGTGAGGCTCATGAAGCATCGAAGAAAAAGGCTCACCCTCGCGGTAGTCGCCGCGGGTTTCATCCGTTTTGCCGGCGCGTACGCGGGCGTCGATGACGCGGCGTTGAACAACGAGCAAGACGGAACGAACTGGGCGGCATTCGGCCGCACCTTCAGTGAGGGCCACTACAGCCCGCTCGACCAGATCGATACGCAGACCGTCAAACGGTTGGCTCTTGCCTGGTCGCTCGATCTGGACGTCACCAATTCCATCACGGCGCCGCTCGCGATCGACGGTGTGATCTATTTGGGTGCCGGGCACGGCATTCTTCACGCAGTCGATGCTCCCAGCGGCAAGTTGCTGTGGCGTTATGACGCCAAGGCGATGGCCGCCAACGGCGCCAAGCTGCGCGTGGCTTGGGGAATTCGCGGCATCGCCTTCTGGAAGGACAAGGTCTACGCGGGCACGAGCGACGGCCGGCTCATCGCGCTCAACGCCAAAGACGGCACGTTGGCCTGGAGCGCGCAGACGGTCGATCCGAAGGACGGCGCCACCATTACGGGCGCGCCCCGCGCGTTCAACGGCAAGGTCGTCATCGGTTTCTCGGGCGGCGATTTCAGCCCACTGCGGGGCTACGTGACCGCGTACGACGCCGAAACGGGTAAGCAGCTCTGGCGCTTCTACACCGTGCCCGGCCGACCGGATATGAAAGACGGCGTGGCATCCGATCCCGCGATGAGCATGGCTGCGAAAACCTGGACCGGCGAGTGGTGGAAGTACGGCGGCGGCGGCGCGGTCTGGAATGCGATGACGTACGACCGCGACTTCAACCGTCTTTATATCGGCACGGGCAATGGCACGCCGATGAACTGGAAAATTCGCAGCCCGCAGGGTGGAGACAATCTATTCATCGCGTCCATCGTCGCGCTCGACGCCGATACGGGTCGCTACGTATGGCACTACCAAACCACGCCGGGCGATTCGTGGGACTACGACTCTGCCAATGACATGACACTCGCCACGCTCCGCATCGACGGGCGCGAGCGCAAAGTCATGTTGCACGCGGCGAAGAATGGCTTCGTCTACGTGATCGATCGGCAGAACGGGCAGCTCCTCTCGGCAGAGAAGCTGGGCACGGTCACCTGGGCCGAGCGCGTCGATCTCGCGACCGGCAAACCCGTGCTCGCGCCCGGTGCGAAGTACGAGAAGAAGAACATTTTGCTCTGGCCGAGCTTCCAGGCCGTGCATCACTGGCCGCCGCAATCATTCAGCCCGCGCACCGGATATCTGTACGAGCCGACCCTCGAGATGCCCGCGGAGTTCGGTGATGACGGCGTGGACAAGACTCACTACGCACCGCGTATGCGTACCACGGACTACACCGGCCTCACGCTGGGCAGCGGTGACGTGCCGGCCGATGCGGGGCGCAGCGTGCTGAAGGCGTGGGATCCCCTCGGCAAGCGCATCGTGTGGCAGGTGGAAACTCCAGGCGTTTCGAATGGGGGCACGCTGGCAACCGGCGGCGACCTCGTTTTCCAAGGGCTCGCCGACGGCTATTTGCATGCGTACTCGGCGAAGGATGGCCGTGATCTCTGGTCATTCTTTGCTGGTGTCGCCGTCACCGGCGTGCCGATCAGCTACAGCGTCGAGGGCAAGCAGTACATTGCGATCACTGCGGGACCCCTCGGCGGCTCGACCGCGGCATTTGGCTCGATCTCGGCACGTTGGGGCTGGGATCCGCGCGTGCATCCGCGGCGCCTGCTGACCTTTGCGCTCGATGCGAAAGGCAAGCTCCCGCCGACACCTCCGCGCAAGCCGGCAGTGCCGCTCGACGCGCCGGAATTCCAGGTCGATGCGCGCAAAGCCAAGCAAGGCGAATACGAGTACTCGCGCTGCACGCTGTGCCACGGAATGGGAGTCGTTGCGGGCGGCATCGCCCCGGACCTGCGCGCCTCGCCGGTCCTGCTCTCCGCCGAAGCGTTCGCGCACGTCGTACGGGACGGCTCGCTGGCCAGTCGCGGCATGCCGCGTTTCGCCGAGCTGACCGACGAGCAACTCGATGCCTTGCGCCACTTCGTGCGCCAGACGGCGCGCACCGATCTTGCGAGGAAGGCCAGCGCGACCACCAGCCGATAGCGCACACCGGAAGCAATTCGTCGCGCGCGCAAGTCCCGCTTCGTTCTGGTCTATGTGCGTGCCGGTAGGGGGCCGGCGCTCACATCGCTGCTCGTCATATCCGGGCTCCGAGAAGATTCTTGCCCGCGCGCTCAGGGCGTGGCAGGCACGATTTCGATCTCGTTGCCTTCACTATCATTGAAGGTCAGCATCGCGATCTGCCCGTCATGTTCGGCTGCGCGCAGCATCACTCCTCGCTTCTCCAGCGTGCGTTTCGCCGCAGCGATATCGGGCACGGCAAATACGATGTGCAGCCAGATCGGATGGGTCGGACGCTCGCTCTTCTCTGGACGAGTGGTGCCGGGGAATTGCACGAGCCCCACACCGAAGCCGGGGATCTTCATCTCCGCGTATCGGATCTTGCTCGGACCGCGCTCGCCCCGTTCGGCGATCTCGAAGCCGAGGACATCGTGGTACCACGCAACGGCGCGATCGATGTTCTCTACGGTCGCCGTGATGTGATGCGGGACGAGCGTCAGCTTGCCGGCCAACGCCGGCGATTCGGCAGCCAGCGCTGGACTCATGATGCACACCTTCCAGACCAACAAACTGACGGCTGCACGGCTGATCCTCTCTTTGAAGTGTTTCATGTGGCCTTTGGCTTCAAAACGCCGAAGTGCGCCGCTGGCGAGACCGGGAAGTGTAATCGCTTACATGTGGAAGTAAAGCTGGTCGCTGCGCCAACGCTGCTCGCGCTCGCGCGAACGCACGCATTCGGTCGCGCGTCTGCCGCACGCTCACCTTTACATCGCATATGTAACCGTTTACGGTCGCGCATCGATCGCAACCATGCCCGGTGGCCATCATGGCGACAGCAGCAAAGCGTTCGGCCGCGAGATCCGTCAGCCGCCGCGAATTCCTAGTTGCCGCCGCGGGAACCGCCGCCGCGGGGACGGCCGCTGCGCGCGCAGGCGGCCGTGCCGCCGTAGGCTCCTCGACCGGCGCAGCCGGAACGAAGAGCGCCGCCCACAAGATCGGGATTCTGGGTACGGCGCACATCGCTGAACGAGCCGTGATCATCCCCGCGCGGGACGTGCCCGAGTTGACCGTCGAAGCCGTCGGGTCGCGAAGCGCAGAGCGCGGCCGCGAATACGCGCAGAAGCACGGCATCGCAAGATCGCTGGACTATGAAGCGCTGATCGCCGATCCCGCCATCGATATCGTCTACATCGCGTTGCCGGTCTCTTTGCATGCCGACTGGTCGATGCGTGCCTTGAAAGCCGGCAAGCACGTCTTGTGCGAGAAGCCCTTGGCATCGAATGCCGAAGAAGCCGCTGAAGTGGCCCGCGTGGTACGTCAGAGCGGGCGTGTCTATATGGAGGCTCTTCATTATCCGTATCACCCGTTTGCCAAGCGGGTGCGCGACATACTGGATACACGCGCGATCGGTCCGCTGGTGTCCGTGGATGCGAGTCTCGACATTCCGGCGCAGAAAATGCCGTCGCAGAACATCCGGCGCCAGTTCGCGCTGGGCGGCGGCGTGCTGATGGACGCAGGGTGCTATCCGGTGCGCGCGCTGCTCGACATCCTCGGCAACTTTGAGCAAGTGGTCGACGCAAAGGCGGACATCGACTCCACAGACCCGCAGGTCGACATGACGATGAGCGCGACGCTGGCATTCGCCGGAGGCCGACAGGGTCGACTCCACACCACGTTCCTCGCTACCGACAAGATGAGCATGAACGTCACCGTGCGCGGGGAGCGAGGAACGCTTGCGATCGACTCGCTCTTCGTGCCCCAGTCGGGAGGTGCACTTCGCGTGAATTGGGAAGGCCGCAGCTACTCGGAGAAGGCAGATCCGTCGCCCAGTTATCTATACCAACTGCGCGAGCTGGTGCGTTCTATTCGAGACGGCGCGCCGGTGCTCACTTCTGCCGACAACGGCATTCTCACCATGCGCGCGATCGATGCGATCTACACCAAAGCGGGGCTGCGGCTGCGAGGCACGACTTGACAGCCGCAGACACGAATCAGACGCGCGGACTACAGTTCGCGGATTCTGATGTTACGCCAGCGACACTTGGCACCTACGCCCCAGCGCGCCGCGCCCAGATCGCCCTTGCCGTTCTCATGGACTTCCAGTCCGATCGAACCTGAGTACCCGAGCCAGCCGAACATCGCGTCCTTGTCGTAGTTGGGCCACTGAAGCTTCGCAAGATCGATTTTCGAGATCAGCACATCGTTGATGTGTGTCGTGATGCGCGGGTACTTGCCCACGCTCCTGATCGTGAACTCGTTCCATCCCTGCCACTTCCAAGTCTTGAGAAAGGTCTCCTCGGAAGCGAAATACTCGAGCAGGGCCACTTTCGCGGGTGTCACGGGCTCCAGAGGATTCGCGGGATCCAGCACGTAGAGTCCCGAGCCGTCCGGCTTTCGATCCAGGGCGAACTTGATCGCGTGGAACCCGCCGAGACTATTGCCGAAGTAGCCGCCGATGCCGCCGGCCGGACGGTGATCGATGAGCACCTGAATTCCCGACCAGTCACGATCGGCCTTGCGCATCGAAATACCGGAATCCGTCGGCCAGTCAGTGTTCACTTCGATCTTGAGCTCGAAGTCCATGAAGTGCCGGTCGGTCAGCAGGAAGCCGCCGAATCCGGGATGGTCCGGATCCTGGCGCCCGACGATCGCGCCGTCTTCCACATACCATTGCGCAGGGTAGAGCGGGGACTGCCGCACGATCTCCGGATCGATGTTGTAGTGAGGTCCGCCGGGATAGATCGGACCGAAGATGCGAGGGGTTGCATGCCAGCCGTCGAGCGATTTGCCGTCGAAGAGTGAAATCCACTCGCCGTTCTTCGGCTTGCACTCATCACTACCGCGCGTCTTTGCCGTAGCCGCGTGGGTGCCCATGACACTGCCGGCGAGGCTGCCACCCAAGAGTGCGGCGCCGCGCAGCGCCGAACGGCGCGTAACGCCGCCGCGCGCCTCGGGCGCGCCCTCGTAGGTCTCTCGCGGCTGTGACCGATGGCTCGGCGAGACTTTGTCATCCGAAGACGCCATAACACCCCCACTTCGCCCCGTCGTAACGCTTGTCGATGTAATCGCTTACATCGAAACTCATCTTAACTATTGCACATCGTGTCGTCAAAACTCTGCTGCGTAACGCGGCGCCACGGCTCTATTCCGCGCCACTGGATTTCTCATACCGCGCCAGTGAAGACGAACGCGTCTGGCAGCCCGATATGCTGACGCGCAGACCGCTCCCAATCATCGCCGCGGGATCTGCTCTTCAGATCGATCGACATTCCGCGTAGCTGCACGTCGGCCTCTCTCGATGCACAGCCGAAGAGATACGGTCGCCGCGAAGATGTCTTCGTTTACATGGCCTATACAACCGTTTACACTGCCCGGCAACACAGGCGTCGACCAGTAACAGTGAGGGTCGAAAACGGCGGGAATACTGTTGACGCGCGCGCACGGACGAATGCGTGTCGAGAGACGCCGGCCAGCTGAGAGTTGTTCGACCGGTAGCTCACTAACACCGGATGGCTACCGGGTAGCTCACCAATAAGTAGGGGGACATCGAAGTGACTATTAGACCGCACGACGTAAATACACCAGTGTGTTTAGCCGTATTGGCCGCGATGGCTGCTGCCTCTGGAAGCGTGCGCGCCGCTGACGAACCGGCAGCGGCCGACACACCTGAGCTCAGCGAGGTGACGGTCACGGCCACCCGCTCGGAGACGCTGCTGTCCAAGACGCCAATTACCATGACGGTGGTGGACGCCAGCACGATTCGCGACGCGGGCGTTACCGATGCACGGGCCCTGACCAAAGTCGTGCCGAACGTCGCCATAACCGGGCCAGGCCGCATTGCGATCCGGGGTGTGACCAGCACCGACGGCACCGAGAAGGGTGACCCCTCCGCGGCATTCATGCTCGACGGCATTTATCTCTCCCGAATCGAGGATGTCGGGTCCGCGTTGTACGACGTGGGTCGCATCGAGGTCCTGCGTGGCCCGCAAGGAACTCTTTATGGGCGTAACACCACGGCCGGCGTGATCAACGTCATTTCCAACCGCCCGAGCGACAGACTGGAAGTTTCCCTCGATGCCAGCCACGGTTCGTTCGACACCACGACTGCGACCGGTGTGGTGAATGTCCCGCTCAACGATGCTCTCGGTGTGCGCTTCGCTCTCAACTATCGGCGACAAGATGCTTACTACGACATCGTCAACGCGCCGGAATCGACGCTGACCGCATATGACGCATTGTCCGGCCGCCTTTCTTTCGGCGGTCAGGCGCTGAATGATCGGCTCAACTTCGTCGTCATCGCCGATGCCTCGAAAGACAAGGGAGATGTTTACAACAACGACAGCCTCGTGACGGCCGATCGGTTCTATACGAACACCGGTACACGGGGAACGGATCCCACCTACGTCAGTCTCTCGAGCCGCGATCAGCGTAAGTTGTTACTTGCGCCGTCGACCCAGTTTCCTTGGTTCAAGGACTTCAAGAACCATGGAATCATGGCGGACGCCACGTACGATTTCGGTCCGGTGCAGCTCTCTTATCTCGGTTCGTATCGCAAAGCGGATCAGGAATGGACCGGGGCTTTCTTCTTCCAGAACGTCCAGGATCCATTCACGGGCATTCAGAACTACTTCGAGACTTCCGAGGAATTGCGTCTGGCGTTCGGCGCGGGCCATCCGCTGCACGGCCAGGTCGGCGGCTATTACTTCCGCGAGAGTATCGACCTCGACGCCTCTCGCTACCAGCCGTTCGGCGGCTTCTTCGCTCCGGGCGCCATTGCAGGGCGGTTTCCGCGCCACCCGGCGGGCGCCGAGTCCAAAGCGGCGTTCGGTCAGCTCAGCTACGACATCACGCCCGCATTGCATCTGACGGGCGGCGTGCGTAGCACTGACGACGACAAGCACCGTATCGGCGAGAGCTACTCGGTATTCGCGAGCCCGGCGTCGATACCGCCGGGCACTCCGAACTGCTCGGGCAATCAGTGCTTGAGGTCATCGGACATTCAGTCGGTCTCGTTTTCCAAGACGACTTGGAAAGCCGGCGTCGATTACGATTCTCCGCTCGGGCTCATCTACGCGACGGTATCGACCGGGTACAAAGCCGGTGGATTCAACGACGGCTGTATTCAGGGCTCCGGTGGTGTCGGTTGCAACTACACCCCTGCGCAGTCGAACTTGCTCTATTTCCGGCCGGAGACGTTGACGTCATACGAAGCGGGCATCAAGTTTCGCTTCGGTTCCACGTTCCGCTTCGACGCCGCGGCATTCCACTACGACTACAACGACTTTCAGGTGAGCCAAGTCGTCACCGTGCCCGTGCCCGGCCAGCTCACGACCAACGCGGCGAAAGCGAAAGTGGACGGCATCGAGCTTGCCACGACCGCGCTGCTCGGCGCCAACGACACGATCGATGCGACTCTGAATTGGCTCGATGCGCGCTATACCGACTTCGTTCCCGATCCGGTGAACAATCCGACCTTCACCTTCAATGGGCGCGAGTTGGATCACGCGCCGCGGTATTCCGCTTCGTTCGGCTACGTCCACAACACGCCGCTGCCGAACGGCGGGCGCCTGGACTTGGGTCTGCGCATTGCTTGGAGCGACGATCAGTACATGATCAGCATTGCGAACCGGTACCAGTTCAGACAGCCGGCGTATACGAAGACGGATTTGAACGTGACCTACAACGCACCGGATAACCGCTACTACGTCCAGGCGTTTGCTCGAAACCTCGAAGACAACATCACGATCGGAGCCGTGGGCAACGGCTCGGTCAGTATTCAAGAACCGAGGGTCTTCGGCGTGGGGGCGGGCTTCAGGTTCTGATAGGCAGTGGCTGCCGCGATCCGACCACCCATGAGCGGTTGATCGGATTGCGGCAGCCCTTCACATTGCCCCGGTTCCCCCCTTACCCCGCAAGGCCGACGCTTGCGGGGACTCTTTCTCGCAGCGTCCTGCGCGCCCGCTAGCGGCGCAGCGGCCCCGTGCTCTCGCGTATCTCGAGGGTGTGCGGCAGCGTGATTGATACGGCCGTGTCGATCGTTCCGCGCAAAATGCCCAACAGCAAGCGCACGGTTTCACGTCCGATATCGAGCATGGGCTGGCGGATCGTCGTGAGCGAGGGATTGGTGTACGGCGCAAACCGGATATCGTCGAAGCCGGCGACCGAAAGCGACTCGGGAACCTTTATTCCGACACGACGCGCATAGTCGAGTACGCCTATAGCCATCTCGTCGTTGAAGCAGAAAATGGCGGTCGGTGGCTTCTTTTGCGCCAACAATCGGGCGCCCGCGGCGATTCCCGAGGCGATCGAAAAGTCGCCTTCCACTTCGGAGAGCTGCGAAGCAGCGCCTTGCTGCCGGGCGCATGCCAGCGCGCCGGCCAAGCGGTCGCGGCTGAGCGGACTGCCGAGCGGTCCGGTGATGATGCCGATGCGGCGGTGACCCAGACCGTACAAATGGTCCATGACCTGCCTCGCGGCCTGCTCGTTGTTGATATGGGCACTCGGGACGCCTAGCTCCGGACTGTACTCGCAGCCGTTGACGATCGGCGGGAGCTCAACGCCGCGCTTGTTTTGTTTCAGGCATTTCGGCAGGCGGTGGCCCAGGAAGATCAAGCCATCGGCTTCACGACGGCGCAGCATCGAGCCATAGCGCTCCTCGGTTTCGGCATCATGATGGGTATCGCCTAGCAATACCGCATAGCCTTCATGCTGGGCAGCTTCTTCGATGCCTTCGATGATCTTCGAGAAGAACGGGTTCGAGATATCGGGGACCGTGACCAGTAGCTTGTGGGTGGCGGCCGTGCGCAGGATCTTGGCGGCTGCATTCGGGGCGTAACCGAGCCGCTCGATCGCCTTCAATACTTGCCGGCGAGTTGCCTCCGCAACGATCTCCGGATTGCTGAGCACGCGGGAGACGGTGGCCGTTGAGACATTGGCGCTTTCGGCGACATCGCGAATCGTAGTCATGCAGTACGCCTACTGTAGCCGCAGTCAGCATGGATGCCTCGGTAAAACATGGCGTAAACGTTATCACCTTCCGTGATCGGTGTGCATGGTTCGGTGCTGGGCTTCCAGTGGCGCAGACAGCCCTTTGATCATGTCCGCGGCCTTCTCCGCCATCGCGATGACCGGCGCGTGAGGATTGCCGCTCACGACGTGCGGCATCGCTGAAGCATCGACGATCCGCAGGCTCGAGATACCCCGAACGCGGCAAGTGGCGTCGAGCACTGCCCATTCTCCTTGGCCCATCGCGCAGGTCCCGGCGGGGTGCATGGCGGCATGCACGCGAGAGCGCAGAAACGCTGTGATTGCGTCGCCGTGCAGCTCTGCCGGCGGGTCGAGGCGCTCGCGAACCAAGTCCGCGATCGGGTGGGCCGAGAAGAATGACACCGCAAAACGAAACATATCGCGAAACGCAGCGACGTCCGCCTGGGCGCGCAGCAGATTGAAGCGAATTCGGGGGGCTCTGCCCGGGTCAGCGGACAAGAGCCGGACATCGCCGCTGCTTTTTGGGCGCAACAGAACGTTGGTGGCGACGAGCACCGGACCCAGTCCCTTGCGCAAAACGGGGAACCACACTCGGCTCGCCAGGCCGAGCGGCGTGATCACGGTTTGCGCGTTCGGCCAATCGACGGTGCTCGAGCTTCGATACAGGCCCTGTGCGGATACCGGAACGGTCGCGGCCAGTCCGTCGCCGAACAATTTCCATCTTGCCAGGCTCATCAGCACACGATCGAGGCGCAGCGCGCCTTCCAGTGCGGCTCGGCCATCGAGCGAATAAGTCAGATTGAAGGCGTGATGATCCTGCAGGTTCCGACCGACTCCAGGAAGGTGATGGATCACCTCGATTCCATGCGCCCGCAGATCGTCGGCAGGACCGATCCCGGAGAGCATGAGCAATTGCGGAGAATTGAACGCGCCGGCACAGAGCAGTACTTCGCGGTCCGCATGCACCGTATGAACTCGGCCCCGGTGCTCGAACTGCACTCCTGTGGCCTTTCCGGAGTTGACCAGGACACGGTGCGTCAGCGCACGTGTCAGCACCGCCAAGTTGGTTCTGGCAATGGCGGGCCGCAGATAGCAGGATGCGGCGGAAGCGCGTCTGCCGCGGGCGATGGTGAAGTCCGGAACTCCGTAGCCTTCATCGTGGTGGCCGTGGAAATCGTCGACTCGCGGAAATCCTAGATTCTCGGCTGTGGCGAGAATCGCATCGTGCAGCGGTCGGGGAGCGGTGCCCCGCTCGACACTGAGCGGGCCGCTGGCCCCGTGATAGTGACCCGCGCCTCGCCAACTCGCTTCCATTTTGCGGAAATAAGGCAGGAGCTCGTTGAAGTCCCATCCGGGTAGTCCGAGCGAGGCCCAGCGGTCATAGTCCTGCGCATAGCCGCGCGAGTAGAGCAGGCCATTCACCGAAGAGCTGCCCCCGAGGATCTTCCCGCGTCGCGCGAGAACCGAGCGGCCCTCGGCATGAATCTCGGGCTCGCTCACATAACCCCAATCGTTCGCGCCATGGCAGGCGAGAGGCCATGCCAACGGCATGGACAGCCACGGGCGCCTTTCCGATCCGCCGGCCTCCAATACGAGAACAGTGCAATCACGCGTTTCGGATAGCCGGCGCGCCAGGACGCAACCCGCGGTGCCCGCGCCTACCACGATGTAGTCGAAATGCCTGGTTGGGGCTTGCGTCAGGAGGGGCACGAGATTCGCTTTGTGGCGCGTTGAGAGTTATCGATTACATTACTACTTTATGGGCATGAAAAGCCCGGCGCCTATTGCCGGACCCGCCTGGGGACTGCGGTGTTTTGCAGCAAAGCGCGCATCTGCGTGAACGAATGAAATCCATTACAGTTACCGCTATAGTAGCGGTGCGGGCTGTGGCGGGGGCACGGTGACAAACCAGCGCAAACTGACGTGGGGTCGACAGATCGGATTCGGGGTCGGAGACTGCGGCATCGGCCTGTTTTTCCAGGCCACATTGTCGACTTCGCCGAATGGCGGCCCTGTTCATGATCATCGGCTTCGTGCTCGCAATCGCGTACCCACTCAGCGAGGAAAAGATGTCGCAACTCCAGACCAATCTGGAGAGCCGCCGTAGTGCGGACCTTGCTCTCGCCCCCACGTGAAACAGAACGAACGATGATCGTCAGCAGGAACAGCAGCGAACAGGACATCCACAACTGGGGGTTCGTCGGCACCGGCTCGATTTCGGCTACGGTGGCGCAAGAAGTGGCCGCCGCTGGAGCGGGCCGGCTGACGGCGGTGGTGTCTCGGGATCTCGCCCGAGCACAGTCATTCGCCGAGCGTTACGGCTTTACGAGGAGCTACGATGACCTCGACGCGTTACTGTCTGACCCAGAGGTCGATGCGGTCTACATCGCGCTTCCTCACACGCTGCATTCGCGCGCCGTCCTCCAGGCGCTGAGCGCTGGTAAGCACGTGTTGTGCGAAAAGCCTCTGGCGACGACCGCAGAGGAGATCCAATCCATTTTGAGCCATCCGCGCGCGAAGGATCTCGTCGTGGCGGAAGGCTTCATGGTCCGCCACCACCCACAATGGCGCTGGATCGAAGAGGCCATACGGTCGGGCCTCATCGGGGAGGTACGCGTATTCGAGAGCTTCTTCTGCCTCGACGCGCGGCCCCCCAACCCGGGATTCGATTTGATGTTGGACATCGGCTGCTATGCCGTGCACTTCGCGAGACTGGCATTTCAGGAAGAGCCGCTAGCCGTGTCGGCGTACTCCCCGTCGAAGGACCTCGTCGGCGCGAGTCTCTACTTTCGCTCGGGAGTGGCGCACATCGCGCAAGCGACGCACACGATGTTCGGTGGGCGAATACACATCGTGGGATCCGATGGCAGTCTCGAAGTGTTCAGCCCGGTGCACAGTCCGAACGGCATTGCGAGGATCGTGGTGTCGAGAAGAGGTGAAGCGCCGCAGGAGCGTACGTTCGGGCCGGCACCTCAATATGCGTTGCAGTTCGTCGATGTCTCGAGCGCGATCAACACCAAGAGCGCGGCTCGAGTCCCGCCGGCGAACGCGCTGGCGAACGCGCGCTGCCTCGATGCCATCCGGCTGGCTGCGCAGCGTCTCAGCTTCGTGCGCCTGTAAAACAGCTTGCACGATCAGGAGATAGTGATGCCTTCGAATCTGGAAAGAGGTCGGTCTGCCGGTCGGCAGTCGCTGCAGGTCGGACAATACTCGCGTTTGGTCACGATCGAGGTCGAGACGCGCTCGGTCACCGAGGTGTTGAGATCCGACGACCTCCTGGAGTCTCCCAACTGGTCGCCCGACGGCGAGTTCATGGTCATCAACAGCAAGGGCCTGCTGTACCGTGTCGGTGTGCGCGCGGGTTCGATGCAACTCATCGACACCGGCTCGATCCGCAATTGCAACAACGACCACATCCTCTCGCCGGATGGCGCGCGCATCTATTTCAGTGCAGGTGGACACCTGTACGTGGTGCCGGTGCGGGGGGGCGAGCCCAAGAAGCTCTCCAACGACATCGGCAAGCCGGGCGACTACACCTATTGGCTGCACGGCGTCTCGCCGGATGACAAGTGGCTTGCCTATGTGGCAGTCGAGCCCAAGGGAGCGGACCCGCGCGGCCGCAGGTACTGTGCGCTGCTGCCTGTGACCGGCGGAAAAGATGTCCGGATCATGGACCGCGAGATCATTGCGGACGGCCCGGAGTATTCACCCGACGGCAAATGGATCTATTTCAATGCGGAAATCGGCGCGAAGCGGCCGGGCCATTCACAGATATTCCGTATGGACGGTCGCGGTGGAAACATTCAACAACTGACGTTCGATGAGGAGGTCAATTGGTTTCCTCATCTGTCGCCGGATGGCAAGCGCTGTGTGTACCTGGCGTACGAGAAGGGAACGGTGACGCATCCCGCGGATCTCGACGTGAAGATCATGTTGATGGACGCCGAGGGAGGCAGACCGCAGGAGCTTTACGCGTTCTTCGGCGGCCAGGGTAGCCTGAACGTGAATAGTTGGTCGCCTGACGGCAAGTTTGTCGCGACAATCGAATATCCGCCGAAATAAAGTGACCAGGGAGAGGACCTAGAGTGCAGACTTCCGGCCCATCGGCTAACACGGCGGCGTTCGCGCCGAAGCCCATGAAATTGAGCGTCTTGACGGCGGCGCTGCAGGAGCTCACGCCCCGTTCGTTGCGCGATGCCGACCCGGACCTGGCAATCGAGCAGTGGCTCGATTTTGCCCGGGAGTTGGAGTGCCCCTACATCCAACTCTCGGCCGCGCTTCATCCGAGTGTTACGGACGTGCCCTCCGAAGCTCTGCTCGACCCGGTGGCCAACACACTCGATCTGCGCTCGCCGTTCGACAAAGCGCGCGCGGCGCGAGTGCGAGCGGCAATGCAGTCCACGGGGGTGGGCCTCTCCGATCTGGCCTACTTCGACAACATGCTGGTTGCCGACCCGGGCAGCCGGCGTGTGAAGCGCGACTTCATGCTCCGAGTATTCGACGCCGCCGTGCTCCTCGGTACGGACGCCGTGTGCGGATTCGTCGGGCGCAACGGGGATCTGGAGATGGACGCCAACCTCGAGTTGTTCGAGAGCGAGTTCATTCCACTGCTCAAAGAGGCCAAGTCCCGCGGTCTCACCTACCGCGTAGAGCAGTGCCCGATGCCGGGCTGGACGACGCTCGATCACTGGCACAACAACATCGCGTATGCGCCGGGGCCGTGGATCACGCTTCATCGTCTGTGCGAGAAGCACGGAGTTGGGGACCAGTTCCGCATTCACTACGATCCGTCGCACGCGATTCTCATGGGGCAGGACTCTCGCTCCGTCTTCCAATACCTGAAAGAGGAGGGCTACGCGTTTCTGATCGCGGGTTTCCACGTGAAGGGCCAGGTCATCGATGCGCGCGGCGTGTCGGCGTGGGGCTATGGCGGGCAGACGATGGTTCGGGGCGACTGGCATGAGGGCAAGCCATCGCGCAATCCTGCGGATCAGGCCAACGCGTGGAAGAAACAGGTCGTTCTAGGCGAGCACGAATTACCCGGCACGGCGCGGCATGACCCGCTCGCGTACTTGCAGAATCGGAGCGTCGATTGGCTGGATCACCAGCTCGCCGCTCGCGAGCTGCTCGATATCGACGCCGCCAATACCTACCTGGTCGTGGAACACGAGTATCCGATGGCCCGGGTGCAGGATCGCGCCAGCCTCGCGCCCATCCTCAAAGGATCGCTCGCATTCACGCGAGCGATCGACGCGGCCGCCGCGGCCATGTACTCGCTCCAGCATGAAGTACTGCGAGCCCAGGGAATCCGTGTGCAGGGAATCGGGCGCCAAGCCTATCGGTCGTGAAATCATCCCCGAGCACGGGCGCGCAGCCGCAGACCTGTGCAAGTAAGGACTGACGCTCAGGAACCTCGCATCTCGAACCCTGCTGCGGCATAGATTTTGTCGATCAACGCCATATTGGCGATCGAGTCCGCTCCTTCGGTCGGCAGCGGCTCGTCCTTCGCCAGCGCGTCGACCAAAGCCTGCAGTTGGTGGTCGAACGATGTCTCGCCGGCCACTGTGTAATGACGACTCACCGGACCCATGCTGGACGATATGGAATGGCCGAGGTGTGGCAGAACGGGATTCAGGACGCTGAGCGATCCTCGATCCGACTCGAGCTGCAAGACTGCCTTCATCGGTCCGCCAGCCATATCGACCATCAATTCGGCGGTTGCGCCGCTTGCGAACTGCAGCGTCGCGCGCATCCGAAGATCTGCGCCCAGCGGATTACGCTCGCCGGTCGCCGCCAAGACCTCGGGCTCGCTCGCAAACAGCGTGCGCAGCCAATGCACCGGATAGCAACCGAGGTCCATCATGGCGCCGCCACCCAGTTTCGGATCGTGACGAATGGAGCGTGGATCGTACGGAATATCGACGGCGAATTCGGCGCGCGCGGACCGCAGCGCGCCGAAGTGCCCTGCATCGCGCAAGCTCAACAGGTGCAGAGTCAATGGATGGTACCGATCGTGAAATGCCTCGATCAGCCGCCGCCCGTTGCGAGTTGCCGCTGCATTCATGGCGCGCGCTTCGATTGCGTTCAGCGCGATCGGTTTCTCGCAAAGGACATGCTTGCCCGCTTCGAGCGCGGCGATGGACCATTCAGCATGGGCCGAGGGCGGCAGCGCATTGTAAACAAGGTCGATATCGGGATCGTCGATCAGCGCTTCGTAGGATTGATGAGCTCGCGCGATGCTGTGCTGGGCAGCGTACGCGCGTGCGGCATCAGGCCTGAGAGAAGCAACGGCGGCCAGAACGACGTCGGAGCGGCGTTTTGCCGGCGCAATGACCGAGCGGGGCGCAATACCGGCCGCTCCCAAGATGCCGATTCTCAGCAAGGATAGGCTCTCCCGCGGGCTCACGAGCCGGTATTCTAAGCAAAATCGGCGATGTAATCGGTGCCAATTTCGGGCGCTCGAACCGGCCGATGCAGGATTCCAGTATGGCAAGCGTGATGGAAATCAGCCGCCGGGCGGTAGGTTGGGGCTTTCTCGGCTGTGGGCCCATTTCGGCCACGGTGGCGAGCGAAGTCAATCGATTTGGGGGTGGCAGACTGGTTGCGGCCTGTGGGCGCGACTTGGACCGCACACGGAGCTTTGCCGAGACGCATGGATTCGAGCAGGCCTATACGCAAACGAGCGCCTTACTCGAAGACCCGCGCGTCGATGCTGTGTACGTGGCCTTGCCGCACAGCCTCCATGTTGAGGCAATTCTGGCCGCGCTCGCCGCAGGCAAGCACGTCCTCTGCGAAAAGCCGCTCGCCATGACCGTGCAAGAGGTCGAGCTCGTCAGGTCGCATCCAAGGTCGAGTGCCTTGGTCGTCGCCGAGGGCTTCATGATGCGGCATCACCCGCAGTGGACGTGGGTCATGGAAACCATCGCCAACGGACGCATTGGCGCCGTGCGCGGTCTCCATGCGCATTCGTGCCTCAGGCTTCCCGGACCGGCGCCGGAGCAGAATCTTCCCGGGCAGGGTAGCGTGCTGCTGGATATCGGCTGCTATTCGGTTCATCTGGCGCGAACGATCTGTGGCTCGGACCCGATGCGAGTGTTCGCCCGCATGGAGTACGCCCCGGGTACGAACCGGGATATCTCCATCAGCGCGCACCTGTCATTTCAGGATAGCTCGGCGCAGCTGTTTGCGGCTTCGGCACTGCAGCCGGCAAGGCGCATTCACATCCTCGGTACAGAAGGCACGATCGAGCTCCACAATCCTATCCATTCCGCTCCCGATGGCACGGCGTCGATTTCGATATCGGCGCGGGACGGCTCGTCGGAAAGAAAGGTGTTTCCCTGGGCGCCGCAATATGCGCTGCAGTTCCAAGATGTCTGTCGGGCGATCACGGAAGGATCGAAGTCGCTCGTAGGGCTCGACGATTCGCTCGCGAACGCCAAGGTTCTGGACGCGATCCGCGCGTCCGCTGCTACGGGCGAGATCGCGCGCCTGCGCTGAGCGGCGGCGGATCGAGCTAACTGCGGTCGGGCAGATCCCGAGAGTCGCGTTGATGACGTTTGAGCTCCGCATTGAGAGCTTCAACACGCGCGTCGGTCAGCGGATAGAGCAGAGCCAGTATGACGGCGCACACCATGCACGCTGACGGAAGGAACGCGACCAAACCCTGTATGCCGCGCATGGCCGAGGTGGTCTGCTCCGCGTTTGCAACGTAGCCGGACCAACTGAGGATCCATCCCGCTATCGCGCCGCCGAGTGCCAACGATAGTTTCTGCGAGAAGATGGCGAATCCATATGCGATTCCGTCGACGCGTTTGCCATGGCGCCACTGCGCGTAGTCGACACAATCAGCCAGGATTGGCCACGTCGTCGCAGCCTTCAAGCCAAAGCCGAAATAGACGAAGAAACCGAGCCATACAAACGTCGAGACGACCGTCGTCGAGAGGATCGAGGTCATCGCGTATCCGACAGCCATCATCACGACCCCGACGATCATCGTCCCGCGCTTGCCGGTTCGGCGGCTGATGAAGGGCGCTACCGCAATGCCGATGACCGTCATCACCGAGCCAAAGGTCAGAAAGGCGCTGACGAGCTCGGCGCGCGCCAGATTGTACTTGAAATAGTACATGGCCCCAGCCGAGCGCAACATCGTCGAAAGATTCGTGAGTAGAAACAGCAGGGTGAAGATCACGATGGGTGCCGTGCCCAATGCACGAGCCGATTCTCGAAGGCTTGGTGCGTGCGCACGCGGCACGACGATCGCCTCCCTCGTCGAGGCAAACGCCGTCCAGAGCAGAATCACACCTACGGCGCCGAAAATTCCGATGGCGAGATGAAATCCTGCCGCGCTGTTCGCAGCCAAATTCACTATGGGAAGCGTCACCGAGGAGACGATCACGCCAGCCGAGAAGCTGAAGCCGGCGCGCAGCGCTCCAAGTGAAGATCGATCGCGTGGGTCCGAGGTGATAGTGGCCAGGAGAGCTGAATAGGGTATTGCTACTGCCGCAAAGCAAATGCTGAACGCCGCATAGCTCACAATCGCGTAGCCTTCCTTGAACACGGCACTTCCAGGGACGACCGTGAATGTTGCGAGCGCCGTCAGCCCGAGCGGCAAAGCACCGAACAACAGATAGGGTCGGAACCGACCCCACCGGCTCCGCGTCCGATCCGCCAGCACGCCGATGATGGGATTCGACGCGGTATCGAGCATTCGCGCGACGAGGAGAATCGTGGCGACGCCTGCCGGGGCTATCCCTGCCACGTCGGTGTAAAAATAGAGAAGATAAAGCAGCGTGGCCTGGAAAAAGAGGGTTTGCCCCAGATCGCCTACGCCGTAACCCAGCTTCTGCCAGCTGCCCACTCGGATGGAGCCTTGGGTCCCGGGGCGTTCGTCGCGAGCGGCATCATTCATCGGTTGGCAATTCGGCGCTTTGCTTTACGGATGTGCAACGGCCCGTGTGGGCATGATACCGATTACACACGACGATCTTTGCAGACCGCAGGTGTTTTGCGAAGGGGTCCGCGACAAAAAATTCGTGTGCCCGACCGATCTGCGCCCCTCGACCCTCAGCGCCTCTTCGTGTGCGATCTGATCGAACGGTTTGAGACGGCGCTTCACGAGTGACGACGCCGGTGCCGTCCGGCTTCAGCGCACGCCCTAGGTATTGACGAGGGCCGACATGAGATGGTCGACGCGCATGCCGTCGAGCTTGGCGGGATCTTTGAACAGCCGCTTGATCTGCTCCGCCTGCTGGGCCGCGAAGTGCGCGTCGACCGACGCCTCGAACTTCTTCACCAACACGGGCATGCCTTCCTGCCGGCGCTTGCGGTGTCCGATCGGGAAGTCCACCTGCACGCGCGGGGTGGAGCGACCGTCGCGGAAGAACACCTGCACGGCATTGCCGATGTAGCGTTTATCGGGGGCGTAGTATTCCCGCGTGAACGTGAGGTTCTCGCGCACCTGCATCTTCCAGCGAAGAGCGTCGACGCGCGGGTCGCCGGCGACGCTGTCCTCGTAGTCTTCCGCCGTGAGGCGACCGAAGATCAGGGGCACCGCCACCATGTACTGAATGCAGTGGTCGCGGTCGGCAGGATTGGCGAGCGGGCCGGTCTTGTCGATGATGCGGACGCCGGGCTCCTGAGTCTCGATCACGATCCGTTCGATGTCGTCCAGCCGGTCCTTGACCTGCGGATGCAGCGTCATCGCGGCTTCAACCGCGGTCTGCGCATGGAACTCCGCGGGGAAGGAAATTTTGAACAGCACGTTTTCCATCACGTAGCTCGCGAACGGCTGCGGCAGCGAGAACGACTTGCCTTTGAACAGCACGTCATAGAAGCCCCAGGTCTTCGCGCTCAGCGCCGACGGATAGCCCATCTCGCCCTTGAGCGCGATGAAGGCGTGGCGTACCGCTCGACTCGTTGCATCGCCGGCCGCCCAGCTCTTGCGCGAGCCGGTGTTGGGCGCATGCCGATACGTGCGCAGCGCGCCACCATCGATCCATGCGTTCGAGACTGCATTGACGATCTGTTCCGTCGTGCCGCCCAGCATCGCCGTGAGAACGGCGGTCGAGGCAACGCGCACCAGAATGACGTGATCCAAGCCCACGCGGTTGAAGCTGTTCTCCAGGGCTAGCACGCCTTGGATCTCGTGTGCCTTGATCATCGCCGTGAGCACGTCGCGCACGATGGGCGCGGGGTTGCCGATGCGGTCGGCTTGGCGCGCGAGATAGTCGGCGAGCGCGAGAATGCCGCCGAGATTGTCCGATGGATGGCCCCATTCAGCAGCGAGCCACGTGTCGTTGAAATCGAGCCAGCGGACCATCGCCCCGATGTTGAATGCGCCCTGCACCGGATCGAGCTCGAACGCCGTGCCGGGAACGCGCGTTCCGCCGAGCATCGTCGCGCCGGGCACGACCGGACCGAGAAGCTTCTGGCAGGCGGGATACTTCAGCGCCTGGAAACCGCAGGCGAGCGTATCCATGAGGCAGTACCGCGCCGTCTCGTAGGCCTGGGAGCTCCCGATCGCATAGTTTTTGGCGTACTCGGCGATGGCGACGAGCACGGCATCGGGATCCGGACGTTTGGCGGATTTGTAATCGTGTGCGGACATGGTTCAGGTGCGCTTCTCGAGCGGGACAAAAGTCAGATTTTCGGGACCGACATAGTTCGCCGACGGGCGAATGATCTTGCCGTCTAGGCGCTGTTCGACGACGTGCGCGGCCCAGCCGGTGGTGCGCGACATGACGAACAGCGGAGTGAACATCGACGTCGGCACTCCCATCAGGTGATATGACACCGCGGAGAACCAGTCGAGATTCGGGAACATCTTCTTCGCATCGTGCATCACGGACTCGATGCGCTCCGCGATCGCGAACATCGCGAGAGCGCCCGCTTCCTGCGCGAGCCTGCGCGCGACTTCCTTGATGACCTGATTGCGCGGATCGGACACGGTGTAGACCGGATGACCGAAGCCGATGATCACCTGCTTGTTCGCAACGCGCGCGCGGATGTCGGCCTCCGCCTGATCGGCCGTCGCGTAGCGCTGCTGGATCTCGAAGGCGACTTCGTTCGCGCCGCCGTGCTTCGGGCCGCGCAAGGCGCCGATCGCCCCAGTAATGCTGGAGTAGAGGTCGGAGCCGGTGCCGGCGATGACGCGCGCGGCAAACGTGGAGGCGTTGAGCTCGTGCTCAGCATAGAGAATGAGAGATGTGTGCATCGCCCGCACCCACGATTGCGGCGGCGTTCGCCGCTGCAGCAGGTGCAGGAAGTGCCCGCCGATCGACTCGTCGTCCGTCTCGACTTCGATGCGCCGGCCGCTATGGCTGAAGTGATACCAGTACGTGAGCATGGAGCCCAGGCAGGCGATCAAGCGATCCGCGATGTCTTGAGCGCCCGCGACGCTGTGATCGTCTTTCTCCGGCAGAGTGCAACCCAGCACCGAGACGCCCGTGCGCAGCACATCCATCGGGTGAGCCGCGGCGGGCAACGTCTCGAGCGCCGCGCGCACGCTCGCCGGCAATCCGCGCAAGGATTTGAGCTTCGCCCGATAACCGGCGAGCTCCGCGCGGGTCGGGAGCTTCGCATGAATCAACAGATAGGCGATTTCCTCGAATTCGCACGTGTTGGCGATATCGAGGATGTCATAGCCGCGATAGTGCAGGTCGTTGCCCGTGCGCCCGACGGTGCACAGCGCGGTGTTGCCTGCTGCAACACCCGAGAGCGCGACCGATTTTTTTGGGGTGAAGCCGGCGGGGCGGGCAACGCTTGCATCATTCATGGCCGCTCTCATTTCTTGCCGAACAGCTCGTCGAGCTTGTTCTCATAGCGGTGGTAGTCGAGATACTTATACAGATCGGCGCGTGTCTGCATGGTGTCGAGCACGTTCTTCTGCGTGCCGTCGCGCCGAATGGCCTCGTAGGTTTGCAAGGCGGCGGCGTTCATCGCCCGATACGCCGAACAGCAATAGAGCACAATGTCCACGCCGGCCGCGCCCAGCTCGTCGCGCGTATACAGCGGCGTGTGACCGAACTCGGTGATGTTCGCGAGAACCGGCACGCGCACCGCGTCTTTGAAACGGCGATACATCGACAGATCGGTCATCGCTTCGGGGAAGATCATGTCTGCGCCGGCGTCGACGCAGGCGCGCGCGCGCTCGATGGCCCGGTCCAGCCCTTCCACCGCCAGCGAATCGGTGCGCGCCATGATCACGAAGGCCTCGTCCGTGCGCGCATCGACCGCGGCTTTGACGCGATCGACCATCTCGTCGCGGCTCACGATTTCCTTGCCCGGGCGATGTCCACAACGCTTGGCGGCCACCTGGTCCTCGATGTGCAGACCCGCCGCGCCGGCCTTGATGAACGAGCGCACCGTGCGGGCAATGTTGAAAGCGCCGCCCCAACCGGTGTCCGCATCGACGAGTAGCGGCAACGTGCTCGCCTCGGTGATTCGCCGGATATCGATGAGCACGTCGTCCATGGTCGAGATGCCGAGATCCGGCATGCCGAGGGAGTTCGCGGCGACACCGCCGCCCGATAGATAGAGAGCACGAAAGCCCGTCGCCTGCGCCATGCGAGCGGCGTACGCCGTGATCGCGCCGACTACCTGCAAGGGCTGTTCTGCTTCGAGGGCCGCGCGGAAACGCGCGCCGGCGGATTGCGAGTGCGTCATGGCGCGCATGGTAGGAGGAAGAGGGGATGCGATGAAAATACATTGAACATGCCATCTCCATATGCGAAAAGTATGGACATGGAGCTGCGGCACCTCAGGTACTTTCTCGCGGTCGCGGAGGAGCTCAACTTCACCCGCGCGGCCCGGCGCCTGCACATCGCGCAGCCGCCTCTCACGCAGCAGATCAAGGCGCTCGAGGCCGAGCTGGGCGTGACGCTCATCGACCGCTCCTCCTATCGCATCGAGCTCACGCCGGCGGGCCGGGCTTTCGCCGCCGAAGCCGGGCGGATTCTCGGCGACGTGCGCAATGCTGTGCTGGTGGCGAAGCGGGCGGCGCGTGCCGCGGTGGGGCAGGTGCGGGTGGGCTTCACGGAGTCCGCCTCGTTCAATCCGCTCGTGACATCGGTGTTCCGCAGGTTTCGCGCGGCGCACCCGGAAATCGAGGTCTCGCTCGAAGAGCGCCAGTCGACGGAGCTGGCGCTCGGATTGCGGGAAGGGCGCATCGATGTCGCATTCGTGCGGCCGCCGCTCAAAACGGAGAACGGGCTCACGTTGCAGCTCCTCGAGGAGGAGGAGATGGTCGTTGCGGTTCCGAACGGCCATCCGCTCGCGAAGCGTAAGGACATCGCGCTTGCGGAGCTCGAGAAAGAAACGTTCATTCTCTATCCGCGCGCGGTGCGCCCGGGGCTCGCCGATGCCGTGGTGGCTGCGTGCAAGAACGTGGGGTTTACGCCGCGAGTCGAGCAGTACGCGCCCCAACTATCCGCAACGATCAATCTGGTCGCGGCGTCGCTCGGAATTTCCATCGTGCCGCGCGGTATGCAGCAGCTGCAGCCGAAGGCGGTTTCGTACGTGCGGCTGAGGGGTCGGCCGGTGCAGGCGCTTCTCGGCATCGCGCACCGCGCCGATGAATCCAGCGCTGCTGCTCTCGACTTCATCGCAATGGCGCGCGATACGTCGCACGAGGGGCGCGCGCCCAAGCGCGGACGATAGGCGGAGGCGCTCAGGGCGCTCGCGGGCTTTGTCGGAGAACAGACGCGGTTGATG
>Ga0081455_10000126_pt1 | contig 88702 bp, 73 predicted proteins | sample TabmetS3T2R1_FD_70207 | JGI IMG/M metagenome (GOLD analysis project Ga0081455, IMG submission 70207) | Tabebuia heterophylla rhizosphere microbial communities from the University of Puerto Rico - S3T2R1 | ecosystem: Host-associated > Plants > Roots > Rhizosphere ... | reverse complement strand
CTCCTCATGTATGCCGATACACCACGTCGGCGCTGTCCTCGCCAGGAACCGCCTCAGAACCCGCGGCGGTGCCGGTTGACGGCCCACCGCAAGCGGCTCCGCCGCTTATGAACAGAACCTAGTCACTTTATCGACAATGTGCGACCCGTCAGGGCGCCGGAGTGCCTTTGCGGACCTCGCGCAGGGCGTAGCCGAACCGGCTCAGCACGGAGCGGTGCCGGTCCGCCGTGTAGGTCGCGTCGGGGAACACGAGTGCCCGCAGGTACGCCGGCTTGTCGCGCCAGGGGAGGACTCGCAGGGTCGCCACAGCCTGGGCGGCGAAGGTCTTGTCCGGCGTCGTGTGCAGCCCCAGCCACGACTCCTCCCGCGCGTCCGGCACGTAGGCCACCGCCCAGCGGGACAGCGCACCGGGCATCTTGATCCCGAGCAGCCGGACGGTGTCGGCGACCGCGGCGGCCATGACGGCTTCCGCGCCCCAGTCGGCGGCGAGCCGCCGGACCGGCGCCGGGTCGTCGTCAAGGGTGCGCAGCATCTCCGCCACGTCTCGCAGCGACCCGAGCCGCAGCGGCCAGTCGCCGAGCGCGGCGTGGTAGCAGGCGTGCATGAACCGGTTCGGCAGCGACAGCGCCTGCACCCCGCGCCCGCCGATGAAGAACTCCTGCCCACCGTCCCACACCGTGTCCAGGTCGACGCGCCGTCCCCACGGACCAAGCACGAAGGTGCGATGCAGGTCCAGCTCGTACCCCGCGGGCGGGCGTAAGGTCATGCCCTTGTCGAACCGCCGGTCGAAGCCCGGACGCGGTTCGGCGAGCGTGCGCTCGAATCCCGCCGTCCCCAGCACCTCGACCGTCCGGTCGATGTCGTCGGCCCGCACCAGGATGTCGAGGTCGTTGAACGACCGCAGCGCCGGATCGGGGTAGTCCAGGTGCGCCACCGCCGTGCCCTTCAGCACCCGCACGTCGATGGCGGCGGCACCGAGCAGGTCGAGGATCCCGAGCAGTTCGTGTTCCAGTGCCAGCACGCGCATCTGGTTGGTGGCGTGGGCGGATCTGACCTCACGCGCCTGCTGGCCGGTGGCGGGGAACGCACCGGCGCTGATCGCCGTCGTCAGCAGCCCCGTCATCCGGTGCTTGCGAGCGGCCGCGAGCAGTGCCGGCCACTCTCGCGCGGGCACCGGTTCGGCCGGAAAGGCCCGGTCGGTTCCCGGCAGCCGGTACGCCGCCGCGGCGAGCAGCGCCACCGGGTACTCGCTCTCGGCGCACAACCTGCGTCCCATGTGACTCTCCTGCTCATCCGGCCGGGCGGCCGTCGAACGTGCTGCCCGCGTCCTGGTCGTACGGCGCCGCGGTCCAGTGCGCGGCCGGCACGGTCGTGCTCATGTCCGGCACCGTGAACTGCCACGGCCCGGTGTAGGTGTTGTCGTGCCACCGGTTGCCCGCGGCGAACACGGTCGGGCGCTGGATCGTGTCGCCCTGGTACGGCGACCAGTCCGGTGAGCTGCCGAAGTTGGTCAGCAACGCCATCCGCCCGCAGAACGCCACCGGACAGCCACCGGCGACCGCGGCCGGGTCGAAGCGGAAGGTGTTGCCGTGGATGTCCAGGTTCGAGGTCCACCACCGGCAGTCGGTGTACAGCGGCTGGCGGGAGATCGCCGGCGGCGAACACGCCGAGGTGTTCTCCGGGCCGACGATCAGCGTGCAATCGGACGTCGTCGACGCGGTCGAGTTGCAGAACCGGTCCGAGTTGGCCCAGCCGACGACGCCGCCCCAGTTGTTCTCGAGCAGGTTCCCGGTGACCTCGATCTTTGCGGTGCGGGCCGGGATGCGCGCGTCGCCGTCGGCCTCGGACAGGTAGATCGCGCCGACCGGGAAGGGGTCGCGTTCGCCCGCGAACTCGCGCCCGGTGCCCCACGTGTTGTTCCGCAGCGTGTTGTTGCGGATCACCACGTTGTAGGAGATCTCGTAAAAGATCGCCGAGCCGTCGTTGCCTTCGATCAGGTTGCTCTCGATCAGGAAGTCGTTGTTGTTGGTGTCGGCCCACAGGCCGGTGCCGCGGTTGTCGTGGATCCAGTTGTTCCGGATGTCCGCACCGTTCACCGCCCAGAACTTCGCCCCGCCGGTGCAGCCGCAGCCGGGCAGCTTCGACTCCCAGTCCTCGGTGTTGTTGCCGGTGACCTCGTTGCCCTCGACCACGAGGCCGGTGATGCGGTTACCGGACTGGTAGGCGTTGAGACCGTACTGACCGTTGTCCTTCAGGCAGTTTCCGGCGATGCGGTTGCGGGCGCCCGCCATCAGCGCGGCCCCCCGGTTCCGGGTCAGGGTGTTGTGCTCGACGACCCAGCCGTCGCCGGAGTCGTGGTTCACCACACCCTCGTCGCGTGGCGCCATGAAGTTGCGGATCGTCAGGTACCGGATGGTGACGTTCGGGGCGTGGCCGGTGATGGCGTACCGGTTGTCGCGGTTGCCGTCGAGCACCGCGCCCGGCCCGCCGAGCAGCGTCGCGCCCGCGCCGGGGGCGATCTGCGAGTACTCCCCGGCCTCGAGCGTGTGGACGCCGGGCGCGAACCAGTAGGTCGTGTTCGGCGTGCTGAAGTCGAATCCCGCGTTGCTGCCCGGCGGGACCACGACGGCACCGGCCGGTGGTGACGCGGGCCCGGTCAGCGCGGGGCTGTCGCACACGGCGGCGGGCGCCGTGATGGGCGGGACCGGAGCGGCGTGCGCCGTGGGAACGATGGCCGGGGGATTCGCGGAATTGGGAGCGACACTCGCGACCGCGCCCGCGAGCACGAGGATTGCGGCGGCTCCGAGTGCGAGTGGGATCGCCCGGCTCCTCGTGGTCATCCCCCCGCTCCTCCTCCGTCGCAGTGCCCCTCAACGGGAGTCGCCGGGAGGAAATGGGTTGTTACCCCCGGGCCTTCACTCGATCGGCTATTCGGTCGATCGCCCACGCCGCGGTGACCACCAGCGCGATCGAGGTGCAGAACCCGCCGAGCGTGTCGGTGAGGTAGTGGACCCGGGACGCGGTCTGCGACCACGACATCGCCGCGCCGCACAGCACCGCCAGGCCGAGCACGAGTGGCAGCCCGGTCGCGAGGCCGAGCCGGAACCGGTCCACGAGAAGCAGTCCGACGATGATCCCGAGCGAGGTGAGCAGCGCGGTGTGCCCGCTGGGGTAGGACAGGTGGTCGCCGTTGATCGTCCGGTCCACCACGGGTTTCACCACGGTGGTGATCACTCCGGTCGCGGCGGGCCCGGCGATGGCGAGCACCGCCAGCCGCGGGCGGTGCAGCGCGAAACAGATCGCGGCGAGGATGACGACCAGCCCGGCGGCCCAGGCCGGATCGCCCGCGGTGCCGATCGCCCACGAGATGTCGAACGACAACGACGGCTCGGGCACGCTGTCCCGCAGCGCGTCGTACGTGCTCCGGTCGAGCGCGGTGCCCACGCTGTCGCCCGCGAGCAGTAGCCCCAGAAGGACCGCCACGGCGCCCGCGACGACGGCGATCGCCGCCAGCGGCGCCCGGTATGCGGCTGGGACGGCCGGCCGGGGGGTCTGCACGTTCGTCTGCTCCACGCTGGGGGAGTCGCGGCGAGGGGGCGGGTTGTTTCCACCCTGCCCGAATATTCGGCAGCCGAATGCATCACAGTTGATTCCGGTAACGCGGTTGATCGACCTTCGACTTATCGGCGGGAAAAGCGAAGGGACAATTATGGCCGTTGCTGTGCGTATCACCGAATACACCGGCAGAGTGAAGACCAGGCAATGGCTCGTCGTCGTGCTGTGGGCCGTCGTGGCCGCCGCCGTCGCGGTGCGGTTGTTCTCGATGTTCGCCCATCCGATCCTGCCCGGCGAGTCCTACCGCGGCGCCGACGGATACTTCCTCGACTTCCGCGACACAGTCTGGGCACCTGGCCGTTACCTGCTCGGCGGCGGTGACCCGTACGACCCGGACACCTACCTCGCCGAGTTCCCGTGGGCGCTGCCGATGTCGCTGTACACGCCGGCCTGGCTGAACCTCGCCGTCGTCCTCGCGCCGCTGCCCTACCTGCTGTCGGTCGCCGTTTTCCAGATTATCTCCATCGGCGTCGCGATTGTGACGCTGCGCATTCTGGCGAAATGGGCGATGCCCTCGGTCGCTAACCTCGCCGTGCCACTCGGTTTACTTTGGTGCAACATTTGGTATCCCGGCCGCGGAGCAATTTCGGTGCAATTGGGCAGTCTGCTCGGGGTGCTCGGCGCGGTGCTGGTCCTGCGGTCGCTGGCCACCGGCAAGGCCGGTGCCGGCTGGGGTTCGGCGCTTGTGCTGCTGAAGGTGCAGTTCGGCGTGTTCGCGCTGGTCGCGGCGGTGGGCGGCCGGCTGCGAGCGGCGGGCAGGGGTGTGTTCGGGCTGTTCGCGGCATCCCTGCCGATCGTGGCCGCGTGCGTGGTCGCCGCCGGAGGACCGGTTGAGTTCTTCCGATCGGTGATGCGCGACCTCGCGGTGCTGAACTCCGACGTGGCGCCGACGAGCCTGCACAGTCCCGTGCAGCGGCGGTTCGACCTGCTGGGCCAGCTCGCGCGGTGGGGCCTGACCGACCCGCCGGTGTGGCTCCAGGTGGCCGTGCCCGTGCTGGCGCTCACCGCCGTCGTGGTCGTCGTCCGGCGCACCCGGAACCCGCTCACGCTGGCCGCGGTGGTGACCACGGCCATGCTGATCGGGTTCTACCACGCCCCCTACGACCTGCTGGTGCTGTTCGTCCCCGTGGCGCTCGGGATCGGCCTGATCCTGACGGGCCGGCTGACCGGGACCGCCGACCGGGTGGCCGTGGGTGCGCTCACCCTCGTCGTGGCGCACCTGCACACGGTCACCGCGAAGATCGGCCTGGACATGCGGACGGACGACGCCATCGACCTCACCCTGGTGGTGATCGCCCTGGTGGCCGCGCTGGTCAGCTCCAGATGTCGTGATGCACGTTGAAGATGACGCGGGAGCCGAGCCGCTCGAGCTTGATGGGCAGCTCGGTCATCCCGGCGAGCCGGTCGCGCACCTCCTGCTGGTGCTCCAGCGGGCAGGTCACGAGCAGGAACCCGCCGCCGCCCGCGCCGGTCACCTTCGCGCCGGAGGCACCGGCCGACAGCGCCGCGTCGACGGCCTCGTCGATCTGCTGGTTCGACACCCCGGAGGCGAGCGAACGCTTGGCCTCCCAGCTCTTGCGCAGCGCGGTGCCGAGCGCGGACAGGTCGCCGCCGCGCAGCCCGTCCGCCGCCTCACCGGCGAGGTCACGCAACTGGCCCAGCTGCGGCAACCGGTCGCCGACGTTCGCGTTCTGCTCGCCGAGGATCGTGTTGGCGCTGCGCGTGATGCCGGTGAAGAACAACATCAGCTCGTCCTGCAGTTTGCGCCAGTCCTCGCGGGTGAGCTCGACCTGCTCGACGCCGACCGCGTCGCCCGGTCCGAACTGGAGGTCGCACAAGCCGCCGAACGCGGCCGCGTACTGGTCCTGCTTGCCGATCGGCTTGCGGCACCGGTCGATCTCGATCGCGCACGCCCGCTCGGCCAGCTCCTCGGCGGTCACCTGCTTGCCCTGGTAGGCGAACAGCGCGTGCAGCAGGCCGACCGTGACCGAGGACGACGAGCCCAGCCCGGAGCCTGCCGACGGGATGTCGGCGAGCGTGGTGATCTCCACGCCGCTGCGCACCCCGGTCATGTGCATGGCCTCGCGCACCAGTTCGTGCTCGAGGTCCTCGACCCGGGAAACGATCTCCTTCTTCGAGTAGTTGACGTAGATCTCGTCGTCGAAGCGCTGCTTCACCACGACGTAGACGTACTTGTCGATGGCCGCGTTGAGCACCCGGCCGCCGTGTTCGCGGTAGTAGCTGGGCAGATCGGTCCCGCCACCGACGAGCCCGATGCGCAGCGGGGTCTGGGTGATGATCACGATGCTCGCCTGCCTTGCCATTCGTCGCGCGCCCTGGCCAGGGCCGCGGGGGTGCCGATGTCGAGGAACCAGGAGTCGCCGAGGGAGACCGCGCGCGCGTGCCCGACGAGTTTGGGCAACAGGTCGTAGCCGATATCGCGGGGCGGCGCTCCGATGAGGTCGATCACCGCGGGGGAGAACGCGTACATTCCGGCGTTCGCCAATGAGGAGATCGGTTTCGCTGGTTTCTCCACAAAGCCGGTGACGAGCCCGTCGTCGACCGTCAGGATCCCGCACTGGGTCGGATCGGGGGCCTCGAACACCGACAGCGTCGCGATGGCGCCGCCGGCGCGGTGCGCGTCGATCAGGACCCGCGGGTCGAAGTCAGTCAGGTTGTCCGCGTTCAAGGCGAGGAACGCGTCCTCCCCGGCGACGAACGAGCGGTTGGCCCACAGGGTGCCCGCGCTGCCGAGCAGTTCCGGCTCCTCGACGGTGTGCACGACCGGACCGCCCTCGCGCGCGGCCAGGTGCCGCCGGACCAGCGGTGCGAGGTGGTGCAGGTTGACCAGCACCTCGGTGAGGCCCGCCGCGTCGAGCGCGTCGAGCCAGATGTCGAGCATCGGGCGCTCGTCGATCTCGATGAGGCACTTGGGCGTGTGGTCGGTCAGGGGCCGCAACCGCGTCCCCAGCCCGGCTGCCAGCAGGAAAGCCTTCACGTCCCCGCCTTGCGGACCACGCCCAGTGAGCGCATCTTGGCGTCCGCCTCGGCCAGGATCTCGTCCAGGCCGGGCATGCCGCGCAACCACGCGGCGTACTCGGCGACCGAGTCCGCCGGTGTCCGCTTCGGAGACCAGCCGAGCTGCTTGAGCGCGTCGATGTCGGAGCTGATGTGCCGGGTGTCGCCGAAGCGGTACTCGCCGCTGATCCGGCCCGGCTGGTCCGACCCGTACTGCCGGCGCACGATCTCGGCGAACTCCTGGGTGGTGTAGCCGGTCCCGCCGCCGACGTTGAACACCCGCCCCGCGGCGCGGTCGTCGGCGAGCACCAGCACGTTCGCGTCGACGACGTCGTGGATGTTGACGTAGTCGCGGATGGCCTGCCCGTCCTCGTACAGCGTGGGCGCACTGCCCAGCAGGTAATGCAGGTTGAAGATGCGGCACGCGCCGGAGTAGGCGTTGTAGACCGACTGTCGCGGCCCCTGCACGATGCTGTACCGCAGCGCGACCGTCGGGATGTCGTAGCGGCGCCCGAGGTTGACCGCGACGACCTCTTCGCCGTGCTTGGACATGCCGTAGGCGTTCTGCGGGTTCGCGATCCGCTCCGGCGTCGCCAGCATCTCGATCGGCTCACCGCACACCACACAGCCGAGGTCCCAGCGCGCCTGGATCAGCGCCGGCTCCGGCCGCATGTCCGGCGTCTGCTCGCCGTGCACCGCGCAGCGGTACAGGCCCTCGCCCATCGCGGCCTGCGAGGACGCCACGACGATCCGGGCCAGGTCGAGCTTCTCGGCGACCGCGATCTCGTAGATCATCGCGGTGGAGGTCACATTAACGTCGGTGAACTTCGCGAAGTCCGGCAGGTAGTCCTGGTAGGCGGCGAAGTGGTAGACCGCGTCGACCCGGCGCAGCAGGTTGCGCATCAAGTCGCGGTTGCGCACGTCGCCCTCGTAGAACTCGACGCCGGGCGTGAGGTGGTTCGGCTTGCCGTCGCGGTGCACCGGCGAGGCCAGCACGTCCAGGACGATCACCTCGTGGCCCAGCTCGACGAGCCGGTCGCAGGTGTGCGAGCCGATGAACCCGGCACCGCCGGTGACCAGGATCTTCATCGCGCGCTCCGTCTCGCGTGGACCTCGCGGTAGACCTCGAGCGTGCGCTCGGCCGTGGCCGCCCAGGTGAACTCGCCCGCGCGCTCCGGCCCGCGGGTGCGCAGCCGTTCGCCCTCGGGGCCGCACGCCTTGACGATCGCGTCGGCGATCGAATCCGTGTCCGTCGGGTCCGCCAGCAGTGCGGCGCCGCCCGCGGTTTCCGGCATCGCCGTCACGTTGGATGTGACCACCGGGCAGGCCGACGCCATGGCCTCCAGGATCGGCAGGCCGAACGTCTCGTTGTGCGAGGGGTACACGAACACGTCCGCCGCGCGGTAGAAGTGCACGGTCTCCTCCAGCGGCACCCCGCCGACCCAGACGATGTCGCCGGCGACGCCCAGCTGCCCGGCGAGCGCTTTCAGCTGCCCGACGTACTCGACGTCCCGGCCGGGACCGACGACGACCAGCTGCTTGTCGCCGAGATCGGCCTTCGCGGCGGCGAAGGCGCGGATCAGGCCCTCGCAGTTCTTGTACGGCCACAGCGACGACACGAACAGCACGAACTGTTTGCGCACGCCGTAGCGGGCCGACACGTGCTCGAAGGCCGCCTCCCGGTCGCCCGGGTTGAACAGGTCGTGGTCCACCGCCTCCGGGATCAGCCGGATCTTCGCCGGGTCGACCTTGAGGTAGTGCTGCACCTCGTCGACCAGGCTGCGGGAGTTGAGGATGATCGCGTCGGCCAGCCGCGCGGTGCGCGGGTAGCTCAGCTGCCGGTACAGCCGCGCAGGCGGTGAGATCGCGTGCGGGGTCGTGTAGGCGTGCAACGTCTTGATGTGCACCACGAGCGACGGGGCGGACTTGACGATCGGCGCCATCAGCGTGTTCAGCACGTCGATCTTGCTCAGCGGCAGGCGCAGCGGCGAGTACAGGTGCTCCGAGGCCGTGCGCAGGTTGCGCTTCTCGTTGGACCACGGGTAGGTGATGTACTCCACGCCCGTCCCGTATTCGTGCGTCGGCCGCGATTTCGGGCTCACCATCAGGTGAAACGACTCGCCCTCGGTGAGGAGCTTGGTCATCTCCGGGATGACCCGGGTCCAGAACCAGTGCGCGCCGGAGGGGTTGTACGGGTCGTCGGTGAGCAGGTTGATCGCGACGCGCATGCGATCAGAATGTTTGTGCGGCAACGGCATCTGGGGTCATCCTCGACTGTCGGACGTACTGGGCCAGCAGGTGCATGCACGCCTGGTGGGCGTCTTCGACGATTCCGTAGTTGCCGGAGTCGACGTGGATCGACACCTCCGCACGGTGGCGCGCGGGCTCGCCCTGGAAGCCGGTGAGCGCGATGGTCCGCATTTCGTTCGCGTTCGCCCACTCCAGTGCTCGCGCGATGTTCGGCGAGCGACCCGACGACGAGACGGCGATGAGCACGTCACCGGGGCGGGCCTGGGACTGCAGCTGGTATTCGAAGACGTACTCGTAGCCCAGGTCGTTGGCGATCGCGCTGAACAGCTCGACGTTCGTGCTCAGGCTCTGCACGCGTGCGGTGAGCCCGGTGCCGTTGCGCACACCCTTCAGGTGGTCGCACTGCAGGTGGTTGGCGATCGACGCGGATCCGCCGTTGCCGCAGGAGAACACGGCCGAGTCGCGGTCGTGGGCGGCGTTGAGGATCCTCGCCGCCCTGGCGACCTGGTCGAGGTCGACGGTGTCGAAGGCCCGCGCCAGTTCGGCCACGTAGGCGCCGCCGAAGGAGTCGGCCCGGTGGAACTGCGCAGCCGGGAACTTCGGCGCCTTCTCCGTCGTGGGCTGCGTGGTGGTGTTGCCGCCGAGGATGAACCGCACGGCGGCCGCGAGATCCGCAAACGTGTCGACGCCCGTCACCGCGGACCCGGCCGGTCCGACGTGCAACGGAGTCGCGCCGACGGCGCGGGCGAGCCCGACGTCGGCCGGGCTGTCGCCGATCACCCAGGACGCCGACAGGTCCAGGTCGAGCGCCTCCGCGGCGGCCAGTGCCATGCCCGGCCCCGGCTTGCGGTCGGCGCTGCGCCGTGCGAAGGCCTCGACGATGCCGTCCTGGTGGTAGGGGCAGAACAGCCACAGGTCGACGTGTGCGCCGTGCCGCGCCAGCTCGGCGATCATGTGCTTGTGGACCTGCTCCACGTCGGCGATGCCGTAGTAGCCGCGCGCCACCCCGGCCTGGTTGGTCACCACGGCGACCGGAATGCCGGCGCGGTTGAGCGCCGCGATGGCCGCGATGGACCCATCGATGAACTCGACCTGGTCGACCGAGCCGACATATCCACTGTCGACGATGATCGTGCCGTCTCGGTCGAGCAGAACCCCTGGCTGGCTCACGGTTCGACCACCTCTCGAATTCGGAGCGGAACCGCGTCATCACGCGAATTGACGGGCTGCAAGCCCTGCGAGGAGGAGGTCGCCGCGGGCCCGGCCGCCGTTACGTCGCGCGGCCTCACGATGTCGTCCTCTGTGGAATGAAATGGTCCGCTCGCGGCGCCGGCGCGGCGAGCAGACCAGCCGCGACCGCCAGATGGAGCAGGTACGTCGCCGCGTCACCCAGACCGGCTTCGGTGTAGGAGGCCACGAGGCAGTAGGTGATGAGGAACAACGCGCAGGCGCGGGCCGGCGACGGCGGACGGGCGATGGCCACCACGATGAGGGTCAACAGGAACAGTGCCACGATCGTCACACCGAGGTAACCCTGTTCGTGGTAAACGGAAAGCCAGCTGTTGTCGATCGGCAATCCGTCGAACGACTTGTTCGACAGGCCTTTGCCGAACACCTCTTCGTACCACGTGCGGGGTGCGGCCAGCAGCCGGTCCCACACTTTCGCGCGGCCCGTGAGATTGGTGAAGTTCTCGCTGTCCTGCCCGCGCAGGATCCACGTCTGCAGCAGCGGGCCGAGCAGGACGGCGGCGACTCCGACGGACGCGAGGCCCCAGCCGAACGCCTTGCGGGCGCGGCCGCTGGTGAGCCACATCGACAGCACGGCGACCACGAGCCCGACGATCAGGCCCAGGCTCGCGGTACGGGTGTGGGTCAGCACCAGCAGGATGACCGAGGGTCCCGCGACGAAGGCGACGCTGCGCGCGTCGGTGAGCCGGTTGATCCACAGCAGCACGGCCAGGCCCGCCGTGACCGCCGCGTACTGGCCGATCTGCGTCGGGGTGAGGGGCCACAGCACACCGGTCAGACGGCCCTGGTTGAGCGCCGGCATCGCCGAGCCCGGCGAAACCACCAGGCCCAGTGCCACCGACACCAGCAGCACGGTCAGCACCCGGATGTGCTGCCGGACGAACCGCATCGAGCCGTTCATCCACGGGCTGATCAGCCACAACGTGGCGACGAACAGGCTGAGCCGCGCGCACCGGAACAGCGAGCCCACGCCGGACTCCATCCGCACGCTGCCCGCGAAGCTCGTGACCACCAGCAGGCTGAGCAGCATCAGGTACGCGCTGGGCCGGATCTTCAGACGTGGGTTGACGATCAGGGCGAGGGCGAACGCGAAGCCGACGGCGCTCATCGTGAGCGCCTGCGTCACCGAGCGCGGGATGGGCACGAGCGCCGAAACGCCCTGGGTGGCGAGGGTGTTGAAGATCAGCAACGCCCAGACCGCACCGATGATCTTGGCGTGGCGCGGCCCCCGCGGGACATCGTCCTCCTCCAGCGGGCGGCCCCGGATCTCGGTGAGACTCATCTGCTACCCCCTGCCACCGCGAACGTGCTGCCCGCGTCCTGCCGGTAGGTCGGGCCCTGCCAGTCGATCTGCTCGACCAGCCGGCTCGCGTCGTGCGTGACGAACGTCCACGGACCGACGTAGCTGTTGGAGTACCAGCGGTTGTTCTGCTGGAACGTGATCGCCTCCGGGACCACGTCACCCTGGTAGGGCGACCAGTCCGGCGCGCTGCCGTAGTTGGACAGCACCGCCATCCGCGCGCACATCGCCTGGCAGTCGATGTTGCGCGGGTCCACATCGAACTTGTTGTCGTGGATCTGCACGTTCTGGGTCTTCCAGCGGCAGTCGCTGTACAACGGATCCTTGAGAATTCCCGGCGGGGCGCACTTCGCGACGTCCTTCACGACCAGTGTGCAGGTGCCGGTGGAGGTGTTGGCCGGGCTGTTGCAGAAGCGGTCCGCGTTCTCCCACAGCGTGACTCCCGACCAGTTGTCCTCGAACTGGTTGTCGTAGATGTCGATCTTGTCGGTGCGGGCGGGGACACGCCCGTCCCCGCCGGACTCGGAGATGTAGACCGCCGCGACCGGGAAGTTGTCGTCGCGGTTGATGAACTCGCGGCCACCGACCAGGTTGTTCCGTTTCAACGTGTTGTTCCGGATGATCGCGTTGTAGCTGGTCTCGTAGAAGATCGCCGTGCCGTCGTTGTTCTCGATCAGGTTGTTCTCGATCAGGAAGTCGTTGTTGTTGGTGTCGGCCCAGATGCCGGGCCCGCGGTTGTCGTGGATCCAGTTGCCGCGGATGTCGGCGCCGTCGACCTCCCAGAACTTCATCGCACCCGTGCAGCCGCAGCCGTCGGCGTACTTGGCCTCCACGTCGTCGGCGTTGTTGCCGACGAACTCGTTGCCCTCGAGCACGATGTCGGTGACGTCGCCGCAGCAGGCGTTGAGCCCGTACTGCCCGTTGTCCTTGAGGCAGTTGCCCTTCATCACCTGGCGGGCGCCAGCCATCATCGCCGCGCCGTGGTTGCCGGTGAGCAGGTTCGACTGCATGAGCCAGTCGGCCCCGGAGTCGTGGTTGACCACGCCCTCGTTGTCCGGCGCGTCGAACCCGGTCACCGTGAGGTTCTCGATGGTCACCTTGCTCGCTTTGCCGGTGAAGCCGTACCGGTTGGTGTCGCGCCCGTCGACGATCGCCCCCGGCGCTCCGACGTAGGTGTCGCCGTCCTTGGGCGAGACCTGGTCGAACTCGTTCGTGCCGAGGGTGTGGGCGCCGGGTTGCAGCCAGAAGACCGTGCCCGGCGGGTTGGCCTTGGTCTTGGCCTGGAGGTCGCCGGGCACACCCGCGGTGACGACGACCGCGCCGGCGGGCGGTTCCGCGGGCCCGGGCCGCAGGTTGCCGCACGCACCGGAATCGGCGAGCGTCGCGGCGGTGCTCACCGGCGCGGGGCTGGGTGTGCAGCCGAGCGCGCACAGCGGCGCCAGCACGCCGAGGAACACTGTCACCCAGCGGATCCGGCTGGTCTTTCGTGCGGGCACGGCGGAAAACCTCCGGCTAGGTTCTTTGTCATAAGCGGCGGAGCCGCTTGCAGTGGGCCGACGACCGGCACCGCCGCGGGTTCTTAGGTGGGTCCTGGCAGGAACAGCACTGCCGGCGCCTCCTCTATCGGGCATACATGAGGAGGCGATCCCGCAGCCAGGGGCCGCCTCAGGTTCCGCCACCCGCACCGCCACGTAAGCCACTTTCAACACTCCCTAGTTGGCGAAGCGGAGCAGGGTGGTGAGGGGGGCGCCGCGGCCGGTGAGCCCACTGCCGATCAGGGTGGTGGCCGGTTCACGGCGGCCGTAGCCGGGGGAGTACCAGCCGAGTGGCGGGTCGGTCTGCCCGCGGTGCGTGGTCCAGGTGAGGCCCGCGGGCAGGTCGAGGATCGCGGTCTGCTCGTGCCCACGAGAGGTCCAGGTCAGCACGGCGGCGGGCCCGGTCAGGTCGGCCGTTACGCGCGGGCCGAGGTGGAACGCGAGCCGGGCCGGGTGGTGCCGGTCGGCGGTGATCTCGTCGGTGATCCGCAGTTCCCGCCCGGCCGGGTCCAGCTCGACCGTCCGGCGGTGCACGGCCGGGCGGTAGCCGTCGTGCTCGGCGCACCAGCGCAGCACCCCGCCACCGGGCCGGGCCAGCACCCGCGTGGTCGCGTGCCGGGTCCACAGGAAGGGACCGCCCGAAGTGGACTGGTCGGCGTCGTCCAGCTGCACCGTGTTGTGGCCGAGGGTGGACCGGAAGTAGGCCCGCCACTGCGGTTCGCCGTGGTAGCAGAAGGTTCCCGGATCGGCGAGCACGTCGACGCCGTCGTGCCGCACCTCCACCGACAGGGCGTCCGCGTGCGCGTGCGCGGCGATCGACAGGAACCCGTGCGGGCCACCGTCGCAGCGGCACCAGATCTCGGCGTGACCATCGGTGGGCGGGGTGCGCAGCAGCGTCAGCCCGGCGTCGGCGAAGTGGTCCGGCCGGGCGCGCGGGCGGTCCGGCGCGTCGTGCCGCCCGCCGAGCGCGGCCAGCAGAGGCGTGCGGGCGTCACCCTCGCGCCGGCTCGGCCACCAGTCCAGACGCCCGAAGAGGGCATCTCCGGTCGACAGCAACGAATTCCAGCGGTTGGTGGACCGGCCGTCGAGGATCAGCCCGTGCCCGTCGTCGCTGTCGCCCTGCCGCGGGGGGTGCAGCCGGGTGTCCACGACGGCCGCGAGCGCGTCCGTCATGCGCAGCAGCGTCCGCCACAGCGAATCGGGCACGGCGACGCCGGCGGCCTCGGCCTCGACCGCCGCGGCCAGGCCCAGTTCCAGGACCAGGCCGTGGTATTCGCTCGCCAGCTCCCGGTTCAGTCCGGAACCGAACGTGTTGGAGCCCAGGTGCTCGTCCAGCGACCTCAGCGCGGCCGACCGCCAGCCCGCCGACTCCGGGAACCAGGGGAACGCGCACGACGCGGCCAGCTGCCCGGCCGCTTCGGCGATCACATGGTTGTTCGCCGACGACCCGCGGCTCGGGAAGGTGGCCAGCCAGCGCTGGTGGTGCCAGATCTGGTGCAGCGCCTCGGGGTTGTCCTCGAACAGCCCGGCTGCGCCCGTCCAGCCGTCCAGCAGGCGCCGCACCCACACCCAGGACAGCAGCCGGATGCCGAGCTCGATCCCGCTGACCCAGTGCACGCTCGTCATCGGCGCGTTGGCCGCCCACCACGACTTCAGGTGGTCCGCGACGCGCTCGGCGTAGCGGCCGTCGCCGGTCAGTGCGTAGGCGGTGGCCAGCACGGTGAGGTGCTGGTGCCGCGACGGTTCCCAGATCTGCTTGATGTCCCCGACGACGTCCTCGTGCCGGTAGGAGATGTCGAAGGCGAAGGTGTCGGTGGGTGCGTGCCGTCCGGTCTTCGGGTCGAACGACCAGTCCGGGTTCACCATGTCGGCCCGCGTCACGCCGAAGTACTGGGCGCGGCCGTCGAGCAGCCGGTCCGCGGTCTCCAGCACCCGCGCCGTGGCGTCGGCCGGGACCGACGCGAGCGCGCCCCCGGGCAACGTGGCGGTGAACCGGCGGTCCGGCAGTGGCGCGGACGGTTCCGGCAGCGCGCGCCGGAGCCGGCGCCGGTTCAGCACGTCGGCGGCGCGCCCCGCGACCTCCCGCGGCCCCATCCGGGAGAGCCGCCGCAGATACCAGGCAGGGTCCATCATGCGGACGTGCCGATCTTCACGGGCGCGCCGGTCGCCAGGCTGGTCTGCACCGCGAGCGTGGCCAGCGTGGTCGCCACCAGCGACTCCAGCGCCACCGGCATCGGGCCACCGGAGGTCACCGCGGTGACGAACGCGTCCAGCTCGGCGTGCTGGCCCTTGTCCCGGCCCTTCGGGATGCGCGAGCTGGTCCAGCGCTTGCGCGCGTAGACGGATGCGCGGGCGAAGTCGTCGAACTTGAGCACCTTGCCGTCGGCGACGACGTCCAATGTCTCCTTCTGGAAACCCGTCGATCCACTGGTGGCGTAGGTGATCGTCGCGGTCGAACCGTCCGGGTAACGCAGCATGATCTGCAGGTCCTGCTGGTTCGGCGTGGCGCACGCGTAGACCGACTCCGGGTCGGCGCCGAGCAGCCAGCTCACCGTGTCGATGAAATGCCCGCCCTCGCCGGCGAACCGGGTGCCCTCGGAGTCGGTCTGGTGGTACCAGCTGCCGTGCTCGAGCCGGCCCGCGTTCACCAGGTACCGCACCGAGGCCGGGCCGATGCGCTTGCCGAACTGGCCGGTCGCCTCCTGCAGCAGCGGCGCGAACCGCCGGTTGAACCCGACCTGCAGCCGGTCGTTGCCGGACTCCTCGATCGCGCCCAGCACCTTGCCCAGCTCGGCATCGCTCAGCGCGAGCGGCTTCTCGACGAACACCGCCTTGCCCGCCAGCAGCGCGCGGCGGGTCAGTTCGGCGTGCGTACTGTGCCGGGTCACCACGAACACCGCGTCGATGTCGGGGTCCCGGAGCGTCGCGTCCACATCGGTGGACGCCTCGGCGAACCCGAACTTGCGCTTGGCGTTCGCGCCCGACAGCGACGACGTGGTGACCACGCGGCGCAGTGCGACGTCCTCCCGCTCGGCCAGGTGCGGCAGCAGCATCGAGGACGCGTAGTTGCCGGCGCCGATGAACGCGGTCCGGACCTTGCCCATCCGTTGCGAGGCACGGATCGGCTCGCGGCGCGGCACCTGCGCGGTCAGGGCGGGCTCGGCGTGGCCGGTCTCGACGTCGGGGTAGCGGAACAGCACCGCGACGGCCTTCAGCTCGCCCTCGTTGAGCCTGCGGTAGGTCTCCACCGCCCCGGCGAAGTCGGCGACGTGCGAGACCAGCGGCTCGACGTCGACCCGGCCGCGCGCGATCAGGTCGAGAAAGCACTCCAGGTTGCGGCGCTCGGTCCAGCGCACGTAACCGATCGGGTAGTCGCGGCCACCCAGCTCGTACTCCGCGTCGTAGCGGCCGGGGCCATACGATCGGGAGAACCGGACGTCGAGTTCCTTTTCGTAGTAGGCATTCCACGGCAGGTCGAGCCGGCACTTGCCGATGTCGACCACGCGGCCGCGGTCGCGCGCCAGCCGCGCGGCCAGCTCGACCGGCTCGTTCGTGCTGCCGCCCGCGGCGAGGTAGACCTGGTCGACGCCGTGCCCGCCGGTCAGCTCGCCGACCGCGATCTCCACGTCCCCGGAACCGGGGTGCCCGCACACCGACGCGCCGAGTCGCTCGGCAAGTGCGCATCGCTGCGGGTCGGGATCGACGCCGACGACCCGAACCCCGGCCGCGGTCAGCAGCTGCACGACCAGTTGCCCGATCAGACCGAGCCCGATGACCAGCGCGACCTCGCCCAGTTGCGGTTCACCCTGCCGGACACCCTGCATGGCGATCGCGCCGACGGTCGCGAACGACGCGTGTCGCGGCGCGACCCCGGCCGGCACGGGCACGTAGAGGTTCTTCGGGACCCAGTTCAGCTCGGAGTGCAGCGCGTGGTCGTTGCCCGCGCACGCCACGAAGTCGCCGACCGCCACGTCTTCGATGCCCGGCCCGACCTCTTCGACCACGCCGCACAGCGAATAGCCGAGCGGGGTGTAGGAGTCGAGGCGGTTCATCACCTTGCGGTAGGTGGCACCGACGCCGTTGGTCGCGACGCTCTGCATGACCTTCGCGACCTGGTCCGGTCGCGAACGGGCCTTGCCGATCATCGACATGCTCGCTTCGGACACCTTCATCATCTCGGTGCCGGTGGAGATCAGCGAGAACGCCGTGCGCACGAGCACTCCGCCCGGCTTGCACGACGGAGCCTCGACGTCCAGCAGGGCCAGCTCGCCGCTCTTGTAGTTCTGTACGACCTGCTTCACCAGGGCTCCTTACGCTGCTCGCTCGGCCGCACCGGCTTCGGTCGCGCCGCGGTACCAGTACTCCAGGGTCAACACGTGCCAGAGGTGCTTGGACCGGTCCTCGCGGCCCGCGGCGTCCTCGTCGACGAGCCGCTGCAACGCGTCCTGCCGCAGGAAACCCGATTTCACGAGGACCCCGTCGTGGACCACCTCGCGCATCAGCGGCGCGAGGTCACGGCTCATCCACGCCCGCAGCGGGGCGCTGAACAGGCCCTTCGGGCGGTAGACGATCTCCTTGGGCAGGATCGACAGCGCCGCTTCCTTGAGCGCCGCCTTGCCCTGCCGCCCGGCGATCTTGCGGTTCCCGGGCAGGCTGAACGCTGCCTTCACCACCTCGACGTCCACGAACGGCACCCGCACCTCCGTCGAGGCGGCCATGGTGGAGCGGTCGGTGTAGGTCAGGTTCAGACCGGGCAGGAACATCCGCGCGTCGGCCAGGCACATCCGGTTGACGAAGTCGTCGAGCAGGTTGTCGTGGTAGGTGTCGGCGTGTTCGGTCAGCACGTCGTCGACCGCGCCGGCGAGGTCGGGGTTGACCAGGCCGATCAGCTCGTCGCGGTCGTACATCGTGTAGCTGCGCCGGAACGCGGTCTCCTCCGGCAGCTCGGCGAAGGACAGGAACCGCTTGGCGAAGCGTACCGAGCGGAAGCCGCGCTTCGACGTGGCGACCGGCAGACGGTCCACAACGGACTCGATCGGCCTGCGCACACCGCCCGGGATTTTCTGGTAGCGCAGCGCGATCAGGTTCGCCAGGTGCTTGCGGTAACCGGCGAACAGCTCGTCGGCGCCCATTCCGGACAGCATGACCTTGACCCCGGCCTCGCGTGCCGCGGTGCAGATCAGGTAGCTGTTGATCGCCGCGGGATCGCCGATCGGCTCGTCGAGGTGGTAGGTCATGTGCGGCAGGAGGTCCTGCACGTTCGGCGCGATCTCGATCTCGTGCAGGTCGACGCCGAACTGTTCGGCCACGATCCGGGCGTACCGCAGATCGTCCGGCATGGCTTCGAACTTCGCGTCCTCGGCGCGGAAACCGATGGTGTAGGCCGAGATGCCGGGGCTGTACCGGGACGCGAGCGCGGTCAGGTAGCTGGAGTCGAGCCCACCGGACAGAAACGTCGCCACCGGCACGTCGGAGAGCAGGTGCTTGCGCGTGGACTCCTCGACGACTGACGCGAGATCGGCGGGCGGGCCCGCCTGTGCCTCGGTCGCCACGTCCCGCAGGTTCCAGTACTGACCGGTGTCCACCCGGCCGTTCGGGCGGCACCGCATCCACGTCCCCGGCGGCAGCTTGCGGGCCTCGCGGAACGCGCACCGGCTGTCCGGAACCCAGTAGTAGAGCAGCGAGGCGACCAGGGCCGTCTCGTCGATGTGCAGTCCGCCGCCCAGCTCACCGGCCAGTGCCTTGAGCTCCGAGGAAAACGCGACCCCGTCGCCGCGGCGCACGTAGAACAGCGGCTTGATGCCGAGCTGGTCGCGGACCAGGAACAGCTCGCCGGTGCGTTCGTCGAAGATGCCGAAGGCGAACATGCCGCGCAGCCGGGGCAGGCACCGCACGCCCCATTTCCGCCACGCCTCCAGCAGGACCTCCGTATCGGAGGTGCCGCGGAACCGCACACCCGCGGATTCCAGCTCGGCCCGTAGCTCCGGCGCGTTGTAGATCTCGCCGTTGTACGTGAGCGACAGGCCGTCGGAAACCATCGGCTGAGCACCGGTGTCGGACAGGTCGATGATCGACAGCCGGCGGTGGCCCAGGTGGACGTCGCCGTGGTCGTAGCGGCCTTCGCCGTCCGGTCCGCGGTGGGCCAGGCGTTTGGTGAGCCGGTCGGTCAGCGGGCCGCCGTCGGGCCAGCGATAGGTTCCTGCGATTCCGCACATGCGCTGGGGTCAGCTTTCGCGTTCGAGGGGCAGCTTGCCGTTCACGTACGCCTCCGAGGTCTTGGGCAGTGGCGTGACCGGGGAGAACTTCTTCGTCGGCAGATCGGTGGGGACCGGTTTGAGCATCACCGTCTTCTCCCCGTTGCGCTCCGGCAGCGGGGCGAACCACTTGGTCGGGTGGTCATCGGCGTTCGCGCTGCCGCCCGTCGGCCGGGCATCGGCGAAGGCGGCCCGGCCGCGCAGTGCGGTGTGCAGGCCGTCCCACAGGGTGCCGTCGGAGCGGTCCTTCGGATCTGGCGCGACCAGCACGATGCCGATGATCGGGATGCCCAGGTCGGCCAGTTGCCGGGCCACGGTGTGCAGCCACAGCGTGCTCGCCTTGCCGGTCCGCACCACCAGCACGGTCTCCGCGCCGAGCCGGTGCAGATCGGTCCACGCGGTGCCCGGCGAAACGGAACCGACCCCGATGAGGCCCTTCTCGCCGGCACTGCCGTCGACGATCTGCACCCCTTCGCGGGCTTCCCCGGCGAGTTTGGTGACGTCGCGGTGCGGCAGGTCGTCCACGATCACGACCGGACCGTCCAGGTGCCCGGCCATGTCGACGGCGAGCGCGGCGGCCACACCGGGACAGCCGAGTTCGAGCACCGACAGGCTCCCGCCGTCGCTGACACAGCGGGCCAGCGTCGCCGCGACGCGGTCACGTTGTGCCGCGCCGCGCTTGAACGGCCCGCGGTGCGGCCTGGGCAGCTGCGCGATGACGGAGGCGCCGAGGTGGGCGGACACCTCCCGCCGGAGGAGTGGACGGTCCCGCACGACGCTCATCACCGCGGCGAAGCCCAGGCCGGCGATGAGCCCGAACCCGAACCCGATCGCCGCGTTGGTGACCAGCGGGCCCAGCGGCGACACCACGAGCGGGCGCGGCGCGTCGACGATCTGCGTTCCGGCGGCCAGCTGCGGCGTGCCGATCTTCGCCTGGCCGGCCTGGTTGGTGAAGTCACCGACACGCGAGAGCAGGTCGGCGCGACGGGCGTAGAGCGACTGCAGCTCGGCCGGGCCGATCTGGCTGTTGCGGTTTCCCGACGCCGCGATCTGCCGGTCGACGTCGTTCAGCTCGTTCTGGATCTGGTCCCGCTGCCCCAGCAGCGCCTGCGCCTCGGAGTCGGCCGAGGCCTGCATGCGCGCGCGGTGGTCGGCGATGAAGGCGTCCGCGAGCGCCTGGGCCTTGGCCACCGCCTCGCCGTAGGTGGGGGCCGTGACCTGCAGTTCCATCACGTTGTTGGTCAGCCCGGTCGCGGTGTAGGACTTGACGAACTTGTCCGGCGACTCGGACGAGCCGAGCTTCTGCAGCGCGGCCCCGCCGATGCGGGTGGTCTCGAGAATCGCCACGTCGGTCTTGATGAGCGTGCCGCTGTCGTTCGGCGCGTCCTCGGCGTGCAGCACGAGCAGCCGGGTCACCGCGGCCGGCGGCGTCGGCGAGAGGATCGCCAGTGCCGCGCCCGCGAGCAGCCCCAGCAATGCGGCCGAAAGCCACATGCGTCGCCGTCGCCTGATCGCGATCAGCACGCGCTGCAGGTCCAGCAGCGGCTGTGCGTTCTGAGGGCTCTCGGATGTCACGCTGAACCTGCCAATGCCTCGTCGCCGGCGGTCTTCTCGCTGTCCGGTTCGGAAACCGCGGCCGTCTGCTGGGCGACCACGGCACCGAGCACACGCTGCCCGGCGTCGGCGGCGGCCTCGGTCATCCGGACGAGCTCCCAGCCCGTCCGGGTCCCGCTGGAGACCACCACGAGGACACCGGCCGAGTCCCGGTCGTCGGGCACCGTGGGCCGCTCCGGGTCGACCAATGCGACCCGCAGCTCGGGCCGCTCGCCGTGCCCGGCCGTGACCAGCTGGGCGACCGCGCTCCTGGCCACCGCGTCGTCCCTGGCGGCCAGCACCAGCACCCGGGAGAACATCCCGGAGCCGTCACCCAGCCGGGACAGCACGCGGTGGTAGCGGGTCTCCCGGCTGGCCGCGTCCGCGGAGGGGATGAGCTCGGGCAAGTTCCACGGCTCGTCGGTCTTGAGCAGCTTGGACCACCAGTGCCCGGCAGCGGCGGGCGGCGCGTGGTCCGGCAGGGCCGGGACGTCGACGGTGCCGAGCAGCGGCGCGCCGGCGGCTGCCGCGATCTCGGTGTCGTCCCGCAGCCGCCGGTCCGTCCGGGCGCCGACGAGGTGACCGAGCACGCCGAGCAGGAAGAAGACGATCGCGCCGCCGGCGACGAAGTCGATCATCGTCGGCGGTGCGGGCGAGGTCGGCCGCTCGGCCGAACCCATCACGACCATCTGCGCCGCGCGGCCGCCGCCGTCGAGCTGGTCGAGCTTCGCCATCGCCTCGGTCAGCGACGTCCGCAGCGTCTCCAGCTGGGTGCGCAGGTCGACACTCTCCACGGTCACGCCTTGCACCCGGCGGGACAGGTCGGTGATCGTGTTGCTGGTCTCCTGCACCTGACGGCGCAGCGCGTCCTCCTGCTCCTGGCGGATCTGGCTGGCCGCATCGGCGGTGCTACCGATCAGCTGGGCGGAGTAGTTGACGTATTCCTTCGCGACCTGGTCGGCCAGCTGCTGCGCCTGCTCCGGGGTGTCCGCCTCGGCGGTGATCGCCACGATGTTGCCGTCGGCCGCGCCCGCGCTGACCGAGCTGCGCAGTTCGGATCCGGGGACACCCCAGGCCAGTGCCTGCGCGGTGCGGTCCAGCACCACCGAGCTGGTCGCCACCAGTGCTTCGGTCATCAGCTGGCTCGAATCCGGCGCGCCCTGGAGCAGCACGTTCGACGTCGTCTTGTAGCCCGGTGAGAAGAGCAGCGAGACGCCGGCCCCCACCAGCGCGCCGAGCACGGCGAGAGCGGCGAGGACGCGCCAGCGCCGCCGCACGATCCTGCCGATCATGGCCAGACGGACGGTGTCGTCGTTCAACGCCCGGTCCCCCTCTCATCGGATACCGCCCGACCGCAAGCGGATGGGCTTTCACACACCACGTCGCGGCGGTTCTCGATTTGGTTACCGGCCTTGTTCAAAACGCGACCAGGCCTTTTTTCGACCAGGATCGCGGTGTCCCGGTCAGTAATTCACCGGCTGGCCGCGGCGTATGCGGCGAGCAGTGCCTGTGCGGAATTGGCCCACGACAACGGTCCCGCGACGCGCTCCGCGCCGAGCTTTCCCATGCGTTCCCGTTCCGCGGGGTCGTCCAGCAACCTGGCGGTGAGTTTGGCGAATTCGAGTTCGTCGTTGGCCGGCGCGTAAACTGCCGCCTCACCCGCGGACACCCGGGCCTCGCGCAGGTCGAACGATACGATCGGACGGCTCATCGCCATGTATTCCATGATCTTGTTCATCGTCGACACGTCGTTGAGCGGGTTCAGCGGATCCGGCGCGAGGCAGACGTCCGCTGTGGACAGATAGCGGATCAGGTCGGCGTCCGGGATGCGGCCGGTGAACTCCACCTGATCGGTCAGCCCGAGTTGGTGCGACAGCGCGACCATCGCGTCGAACGCGTCCCCGGAGCCGACGAACACCGCGTGCCAGTCCGTGCGGCCCAGCTCGTCACGCAGCTTCGCGAGCGCGCGCAGCGCGTAGTCGACGCCGTCCTGCGGACCCATCACGCCCAGGTAGCAGAGCATGTTCGGCTTGCCGCGCTTGAGCTCCGCCTCCGCCGGCACCTGGTGGAAGCGTTCCACGACCGGCGCGCTGCGGACCACGAAGACGTCCTCGGGCCGCTTGCCGCCGCGGGTGAGCGCGACGTCGCGGTAGCTCTCGTTGGTCGCGATGACCACGTCCGCGGCTTTGAACGTGGCCCGCTCCAGCGCGCACACGCCGCGGTAGAGCAGGTCCTGGCCGCGGTCGAAGCGCGACAGGTACAGCTCGGGCACCAGGTCGTGCTGGTCGAAGACGAACTTCGCGCCCTTCCGCTTGAGCATCCGCGCCACGAGGAAGAGCAGGTCGGGCGGGTTGCACGCGTGCACGACGTCGACCGGACCGACCTTGCGGGCCAGCCGGAACGTGTGCCACAGCGCGGATCCGTACTCCTGCAGGTAGCCGGCCGGCCCGCCGGTCGCCGCCGTCAACGGGTACCGGAGGATATGGACGCCGTCGATGACGACCTCCGGCTCGGTGTCCCGTTTCGTCCCCTGTGGACAGATGACGTGCACCTCCCACCCGGCGTCGCGCAGGGTGGTGCTCTCCTGCCAGACCCGCCGGTCGAACGGGACGGACAGGTTCTCGACGAGGATGAGTGCTTTACCAGGCAAGGCCGACATATCCTTCTTCGGTGCGGCGCGCGGCGGCGTCGGGCAGGCGGACGAGGTCGATCAGCGTGCGGTCGCCCGCCTTCGGCAGCGCCTCGAGGATGGCCGGGTCGGTGCTGCCGATGAGGCACACCTCGGCGTGGTCCAGCACCTCGTCGACCGAGCTGGACAGCAGCTGGCCCAGGTGCGGCAGGCGGCTTTCGATGTACTCGCGGTTGGCGCCCATCAGCCGCGACAGGCTCACGTTCGCGTCGTAGATCTTGAGGTCGTATCCCTTGCCCAGCAGGCGTTCGGCGAGTTCGACGAGCGGGCTCTCACGCAGGTCGTCGGTGCCCGGCTTGAACGACAGGCCGAACAGGCCGACCCGCCGCTTGCCGGTGAGCGCGACCAGGTCGAACGCGCGCCGGAGGTGCTCCTCGTTGGAGGGCAGGACGTGTGCGAGCAGCGGCACCGAGACGTCGGCGCGGTGCGCGGCGTAGACCAGGCCGCGCAGGTCCTTGGGCAGGCACGAGCCGCCGAAGGCGAAGCCGGGCCGCAGGTAGGCGGGGCTGACGTTGAGCTTGCGGTCCGCGAGGAACACGTCCATGACGCGGTGCGAGTCCAGGCCGAGTGCGCGGCAGATCGCGCCCAGTTCGTTGGCGAAGCCGATCTTGAGGCCGTGGAAGGCGTTGTCGGCGTACTTGGTCATCTCCGCGACCGGGATCGGCACGCGGAAGACGGCGCCGGGCAGGCCCTCGTAGAGTTTTTCGACCGCGTCGCCGCTCGCGGTGTCCAGCTCGCCGATCACGGTCTTCGGCGGGTCGAAGAAGTCCTTGACACTGCTGCCTTCCCGCAGGAACTCGGGGTTCACCGCGACGCCGAAGTCCACGCCGGCGGTCAGCCCGGAGGACTTCTCCAGGATCGGCACCAGCAGGTCGAGGCAGGTGCCGGGCAGCATCGTGCTGCGGAAGACGACGGTGTGCCTGCCGGTCTTGCCCGCGAGCGCGCCGCCGATCTCCTCGGTCACGCGCTCCAGGAAGGCGGTGGACAGGCTGCCGTTGGGGGCCGACGGGGTGCCGACGCAGATCAGCGAGATTTCGCTGCCCGCGATCGCCTCGCCGACGTCGGTGGTGGCACGAAGGGCGCCACTCGCCACGACTTCCGCGGTCAGCTCGCCGATGCGCTCTTCGACCACCGGCGCCTTGCCCTGGCGGACGAGGTCGATCTTCACGGGGTTGACGTCGACCCCGATCACCTCGTGTCCCTCGCCGGCGAGGCACGCGGCCGAAACGCATCCGACGTAACCGAGCCCGAATACACTGATTCTCATGGAAATCCTCCCGCCGCCACCGGCTTGACCCAGAGGTCGGCGGGCGGGAGGAGATCGTTACGGGCGCGCGGTCGCCGAAAACCGCTTACCTGATGGGGTTTTCGGGAGTGACAAACCGTCCCGGCGCGACGCCCGTTGCCCCGGGCGCCGCGCCGGGGGCCCTCAGAGCTCTTCGGCGAACGGGATGATGTCCTTGGCGAAGATTTCGATCAGGTCCAGGTCCGGAATTCCCGGGATGGATCCGATCACGCCGTCCACGCCCAGTTCGTGCAGGCGGCGCAGTTCGGTCTTCAGGTCCCCGGCCTTTTCGCCGTTCGCGCCGATGTCGAGCGGGTGATAGACGGTCTTGGTGATTTCGTCGTAATCGCGGCCCTCGGTCTCGCAGTGCCCGCGCAGGACGTTCAGTTTGTGTTCCAGTTGCGGCCCGTTGAAGATGTTGCAGGCATCGCCGTAGCGCGCGACGAATCGTAGCGTCTTCTGCTCACCGCTGCCGCCGACCATGATCGGCGGGTGCGGCTTGGACAGCGCCTGCGGGACGTTCATCAGGCGCTCGGCTTCGATGTGCGCGCTGGCGAACGGGCCGTCGTCGTCCGACCACATCCGCAGCACGTACTGCAGCGTCTCCTCGAGCATCTGGAAGCGTTCCGCGGTGGGCGGGAACGGGAAGCCGAGGCCGCGGGACTCCTCCTCGTTCCAGCCCGCGCCGATGCCGAGGACGGCGCGGCCACCGGAGAGGACGTCGAGGGTGGTGACGGCCTTGGCCAGCACGCCGGGCTGGCGGTAGAGGACGCCGGTGATGACGGTGAGCAGCTTCGCGCGCTCGGTGTGCGCGGCGAGGTAGCCCAGGGTCGTGTATGCCTCGAGCATGTCGTTCTCGGTGGGCCCGATCGCGGGGATCTGGAAGAAGTGGTCCATCACGGCGAGGTATTCGAATCCGGCGTCGTCGGCGGCGCGGGCGACCCCGGCGAGTTCGCTGCCCAGCGCGGTGGGACCGTTCGGCCAGGTGAAGTCGGGAATTTGCAGTCCGAGTTTCATGGATTTCCTCGCGTCGATTGCGTGTCCTTCTTTTTCGAACCTATACCCGGAGTAACTCCAGGAATCAGAATCCGCCGATCACGTGCAGGCGGTCGTGGAGCGGGTCGGTGACGTACACGGTGCCGGTCCGCTGATCGACGGCGACGTGCCCGGGATTGATACCGAGCGTCAGTTCACCGGTGATCTCGCCGCGGGCGCCGTCGATGCGGACGATGCCGTCGGGGCCGCCGTTGGCGTAGACGGTGTTGCTCCTTTCGTGCACCGCGACCGAGGAGGCTTCGCTGCGCAGCAGGATCGTGCGAGTCTGTTGCCGGGTGCCGCCGTCGACCACCGACAGGTGGTGGATACCCGAATTCGCGACGTAAACCGTGTTTGTGCCGTGGTGCACGGCCAGCCCGGAGGGTCCGCTGCCGACGGGGATGCTCGCGGTGAACGCGCCGCGGGTGAGGTCGAGGACCTCGACGGTGCTGGTCTGGATGCTGGCGAAGTATCCGACGCGCCGGGGCGCGTCGATCGCCGCGCTCGCGAACCCCTCACCGGGTCCGGTGAGCGTGACCTTGAGCACACCGCCGTAGAGGTCCACGACCCCCACGAAACCGGCGGTGCCCGAACCCACATACATCCGGTATGTATCCGGGTCGAGGGCGAGCACGGCGGAGCCGGGTCCGGACGCGATGATGTTGGTGAGCTGCCAGCCGGCGGTCTCGAGTACGGCCGTCGTACCCGGAGTGCGGTTGGCGACGTAGACCCGCCCGGTCCGCTCGTCGACCGCGAGATCGGCCGGCGCGCCGCCGGCCGGGATGGTGGCGACGGCCCGGCCCTGCATGATCACGGAGATCGTGCGGTCGACCGTGTTCGCGACGTAGGCCGTGTGCGTCAGCGAGTTCATCGCGACCGCGACCGGCCGCCGCCCGACGGGGACCGACAGCAGCCGGACCGCGGCGTCGCCCGGGTGCGTGACCGGGTTCACCGCCACCGCTCGCGGCCGGCTCCCGGCGGAGATCGACAGCGGCCGGGGCATGGCCTGGGCCGGGGGAGTCAGTGCGAGCAGTCCGGTGCCCGCGAGCAGGCCGAACATCGCCCGGCGGCTCATCCCGGCAGTGCCCATGACCGACCTCCCCGGCGGTTTCCCAGCGTGTCTGGGGGTACCCGGGTCGAACGGTAACCCGGTGCGCTCAGCCGCGCGCGCGGAGAGAGTGAAGGAACTTCACTTCCTATTCGTGCGTTGGGAAAGTGAGTGTTGTGAGGAGGCGCAGGGCACGTGCACAGGCGTCAGAACGGGCTGAAAACCGCGCTGTTGCTCGGGTTGCTGAGTGCCATCATCATCGGGATCAGTTCACTTTTCGGTCGTGGCGCGTTGTTCATCGGGCTCGCCCTCGCGCTGGGCATGAACGCCTACGCCTATTTCAAGTCCGACACCATCGCCCTGCGGGCGATGCGGGCGCGGCCGGTGTCCGAGCCCGAGCAGCCGGCGATGTACCGGATCGTGCGGGAGCTGGCGACGTCGGCCCGCCAGCCGATGCCCCGGCTCTACGTGAGCCCGACGGTCGCGCCGAATGCGTTCGCGACCGGGCGGAGTCCCCGCCATGCCGCGGTGTGCTGCACGACGGGAATCCTGGATCTGCTGGACGAGCGGGAGCTGCGGGCCGTGCTCGGGCATGAGCTGTCGCACGTCTACAACCGGGACATTCTGATCTCGTGCGTCGCCGGGGCGCTCGCGAGCATGGTCAGTGTGCTGGCGAACCTGGCGATGTTCGCGGGCGTGCTCGGCGGTAACGATCGGGAGGGCAACAACCCGCTGGTCTCGTTGCTGATCATTCTGATCGGCCCGATCGCCGCGGCGATCATCCGCATGGGGGTCAGCCGTTCGCGGGAGTACCAGGCGGACGCCTCCGGTGCGGAGCTGACCGGTGACCCCCTCGCGCTGGCCTCGGCCCTGCGGAAGCTCGAGTACGGCACGCGCCGGGCGCCGCTCGTGCCCGAGCCGCAACTGGTCTCGCAGTCGCACCTGATGATCGCCAACCCGTTCCGCCCTGGCGAACCGATGTCCCGGTTGTTCTCCACCCACCCGCCGATCGCGGACCGGATCCGCCGCCTGGAGGACATGGCCCGTCGGGGACCGTTCTGAGACCGTTCACGCGTCCGCGAACTGTCCATCCGGCACCGTGCGCAAAGGTCGCGGCTCAGGGAGCCGGCTCGTCGACGCCGTCCAGCGGTAATCCCATCCCCCCGCGGATGTGTGAAGCGAGAGCCGCGACCACGTCGGTGGCATCGCGGGAATCCTGCGCGGCGACGAGGAGCCGGTAGAGATGGTCGTGCCGTTCCCGCTGCGTGCGAACCAGCTCGTACCGCTTGAGCCGGCCGCCCGACAGCATCAGCGCGATCTGGTCGCAGATGGCGGTGTAGCTGGCGATCAGCCGCGGGAGACCGGTGAGTTCGATCAGCGTCGTGTGGAACCGCGCGTCGGCGTCGACGACTCGCGCCTTCTCGCCTTCGCTGTCGTCCACAGGCGTCATATCGCGGAGCGGGTCGCGTAGGGCCGAGATGTCCGTGTCGTGCTCGACGAGCCAGTGCACGGCCATGCTCTCGTAGGCCGTGCGGAGCATCGCGAGTTCCTCGGCATCCGTGTCGGAGAACGCCACGACCTCGTACGGGCGGTTGGGCGACTTCCGCAGCAGACCCCGTTGCTCGAGTATGCGCAGGGCTTCCCGGACCGGAGAACGACTCAGGCCCAGCGTCTCGGCGAGCACCGAGTCCTTGATGGGCTGCCCCGGCGCGATCGATCCGTCGAGGATGCGCGCCCGGATCTGCGCGCTCACTTCCGTCGCCAGAACGCCGGGCCGAATGGGGGTGAAGATCTCCTCCGCGCGCGTAACCATGGGCTCAGCATACCCGTGGCGATTGGCGACTTGCGACTGTCGACACTTACCCGTTAGGGTGACGGCCGAGCAACGGTGCTCGTGACTGCAGAGGAGCCGTCAGATGTCTGGACCTGCCCCCGGTGCGCCCGAAGTGCTCGGTTCGCGCACGAGTGCACGACGCGCCGTCGTCGCGGCCTCCCTCGGCACAGCCATCGAGTGGTACGACTACGGCCTGTTCGGTCTCGCCGCCGGGCTTGCCATCAATCCGGTCTTCTTCCCCCAGCAGCACGGGCTGGTGGGCCTTCTCGCGGCGATGGCGACCTTCGCCGTCGGCTTCCTCATCCGCCCCGTCGGCGGGATCATCATCGCCAGCCTCGGTGACCGCTGGGGGCGTCGACCGACCCTGATGCTCACCGTCGTCATGATGTCGATCGGCACGATCGCGATCGGCCTGCTGCCGACGCCCGCACAGATCGGAGTGCTCGCACCGATCCTGCTCGTCTTCTTCCGAGCGGTGCAGGGATTCGGCGCGGGTGCCGAGCTGTCCGGTGCACTGACGCTCGTCGCCGAGTTCTACCCGGGACGCAAACGTGGGCTGATGACCGGTATCGCTTACGGGTCGTCCGGCGCCGGGGTGATCCTGGCGACGCTGGCGATGCTCACGGTGTCGCAGACATCGAGGGACTTCTTCCTGAAGTGGGGGTGGCGCATCCCGTTCCTGCTGTCCGCCGTGATGTTCCTCGTCGCGATCTGGATCCGGCGGCGTCTCGAGGAGACGCCGGAATACCGGGCGGCGATGCGGCGGCTGGAGACCGAGAAGACCGGCCGTCGCCGGACTCCGGTACGCGATGCCCTGCGTTCCCAGCCAGGGATGGTCGTGCGTGGCTTTCTCATCTGGTCCGGGCACAACTGCTTCGCCTACCTGGCCGCCACCTTCGCGGTGAACTACCTCATCACGGTGCAGCGGATGCCGAGCGCGCGAGCGCTCATGCTCTCCCTGATCACCTCGATCGTCTTCTACTTCGCGTCGTTGTTCTGGAGTTGGCTCAGCGACCGGGTCGGCCATCGGCGGCTGATCTACGTGTTCGGTGTGGCGGTGATCGTGGTCATCGCGCCGTATCTGCTCCTGCTCCAGACCGGCAAGTTCTGGGCGGCGCTCGTGGCCATGGCCGGCGCGTCGTGCGTCGCGGGCATCAGCCAGGGCGTCATGGGCGCGGTGGTCACCACGATGTTCCCGACGGAGTACCGCTTCTCGGCGATCACCATCGGGAAGGAACTGAACGCGGCCGTGATCGCGGGGCCCACGCCGTTCATCGCCACGGCATTGCTCGCCGCGCTCGGCGGCGCGCCGTGGCTCGTGGTCGGCTTCGTCGTCCTGATGGCGCTTACGACGATCCTCTCGATGGTCATGCGCCGCTCCACTCTGCAGGCGATGCACGCCCGCACCGCGGCGGACCTTCCGGCCGCCACGGGCGCGGCCGGTCTCGAAACGACGAAAGGTGTTGGATGAAGTACGCACGGCTGAAGCGGAGGTTTCCCCGCCCCGGAGACCTCCGACCGTTCCTGCAGATGAAGCAGCAGAGCGGCAGCAGGGCGCAGCGGCGGGTGGCCGACGCTCACACGATCGAGGACCTGCGCCGGATCGCGAGGCGCCGCACCCCGTCCGGTCCGTTCCACTACGTCGACGGTGGCGCGGAGGCCGAGATCAGCATGCGGCGGGCCCGTGAGGCGTTCGAGGACCTCGAGTTCAACCCCTGGATCCTGCGGGACGTGCACGAGGTCGACACCACGACGACCGTGCTGGGGAAGAGCAGCGCGCTGCCGTTCGGGTTCGGGCCGACCGGAGGCACCCGGATGATGCATGCGGCCGGCGAGAGTGCCGTGGCACGTGCCGCCGAACGCGCGGGCATCCCGTACGCACTGTCCACGGTCGGTACCACGTCGATCCCGGACCTCGCCGCCGCGGCCCCGGGCGCTCGGCGCTGGTTCCAGATGTATCTGCTCAGCGACCGTGCGCGGTCGCTGCGGATGCTCCAGGCGGCCGAGCGGAACGGCTACGACTCGCTGCTGGTCACCGTCGACGTGCCGGTCAACGGCAATCGGCTTCGCGACCTGCGTACCGGGATGTCCTACCCGCCGCGGCTCACGCCCAAGACCTTTGTGGACGCGTCGTACCGCGTCGAGTGGTGGGTCAACCTGCTCACGACCGAGCCCTACCGGTTCACGTTCGAGGAGCCCGGCGTGGCCCGCCCGCAGCGGGCGACCATGGGGAACTTCTACGACAATTCGGTGACGTTCGAGGACCTCGCGTGGATGCGCGAGGCCTGGCACGGGCCGATCGTGATCAAGGGCATCCAGACGATCTCGGACGCGCAGCGGGCGGCCGACGCCGGCGTCGACGGCATCGTGCTCTCCAACCACGGTGGCCGCCAGCTCGACCGCACTCTGCCTCCACTGCACCTGCTGCCCGCCGTCGTCGACCGGGTCGGCGACGCCGTCGAGGTCATGCTCGACACCGGTGTGCGGACGGGGGCCGACGTCGTCGCCGCGATCGCATTGGGAGCGAAGTTCGTGCTGGTCGGGCGGGCCTACCTGTACGGCCTGATGGCCGGGGGCGAGGCCGGTGTCGACCGCGCCGTCGAGATCCTGCGCACCGAGGTCGTCCGCACCATGCAACTGCTCGGTGTCCGCAGCATCGACGAGCTGTGCCCGGAGCACGTGACGTTGTTGTCCCGGCTGGTCCGTTTCGACGACTCGGGCCGGACCGCCTGATCACCGAACACATCGCCAACAACCGTTCGAGGGAGCACCACCGCATGTCCGTCTACCCACTGCGCCAGAAGCTGAGCGAACAGCGCATCATCGGCACCTTCATCGGAATCGACGCGCCGAACGTCGTCGAGACGATGGGGAGAATCGGATTCGACTATCTGGTCGTGGATGCCGAGCACGGACCGCTCGGCATCCGCTCCATCGGCGATCTACTCCGCTCGGCAGCTCTCGTCGGGGCGCCGACCCTCGTGCGCGTGCCCGAAACCGGGCCGTACATCGGTCGCGTGCTCGACGCCGGAGCGGCCGGAGTGCTCGTCCCGCGGATCGAAACGGCGGACGATGCGGTCGACGCGGTCGCCCGCGCCCGGTATGCCCCCGAGGGCTATCGCGGACTGGGGCCGGGTCGCGGCGGCTACGCGGGCGGTGACATCCCCAGCCATTTGCGCCGGGCGAACGAGTCGGTCGTCGTCGCGATCCAGATCGAGACCCTGCTCGGTCTCAAGAACGCGGATGCCATCCTCGCCGTTCCGGGGGTGGACGCGGTCGTCGTGGGGCCGGCGGACCTGGCCGCCTCGCTCGGGGTGCCGTTCGGATCGACGGAGCACCAAGCCGCGGTCGATCGCATCATCGACGCGGGACTGGTGCATGGCGTCGCGCCCGGTGCCTTCTGCTTCACCGAGGACGACGCGAAGCGGCTCGCGGCGCGCGGAGCACGCATGCTGATCGTGGGCGGGGACTCGCTGTACATGAGCAATGCGGCGAAGGCGACCTGGGCGGCGCTGTCCGAACTCAGCGTTCCCGTCACGGTCGATGAGGTGGCGCGATGAAGGTCCTCCTGACCACCACCCGCATCGGCCTGATCGACGCGGACAAGGCGGCCTTCGCCGGGCTGGACGTCGAACTGGCCCAGGTCGACGGGTCGGACCGCCGCGCACTGCTCGCGGCATCGCGCGACGCCGACGCGCTGCTCGTGCTCCTGGAGGATATCGACCGCGACGTCATCGAGAGCATGGCCCGCTGCCGCTCGATCACCCGGTTCGGCATCGGCTACGACACGATCGACGTCGGGGCCGCGACGGAGAACGGGATCTGGGTGACCAACGTGCCGGACGCCAACTACCGTGAGGTCGCGGCCCACGCGATGGCGATGATCCTTGCTCTCACCCGGCGGCTGCCGCAGTGGGATCGCGCGATGAAGGCGGACGGGTGGGCCGGCATGGGGATCGGTGCGGGCATCCGCCGCCCGGACGACCAGACGGTGGGCCTGATCGGCATGGGCCGCATCGGCGGGCGGGTGGCCGAGGCGGCCGCGGCGATCGGGTACGCGGTGCAGGTGTACGACCCGTATCTGTCGGCCGAGCACGCCGCCGGGGTGGGCGTGACGCTCGCCGACTTCGACAAGGTGCTGCAGACCTCCGACGTGGTGTCCGTGCATGTTCCGCTGAACGACGAGACACGGGGCATCATCGACGCGTCCGCCATCGAGAGCATGTCCGAGGGCGCGATTCTGATCAACGTCTCGCGCGGGGGCCTCGTTGACGAGGTCGCACTGGCCGCCGCCTTGCGGAGCGGTCATCTCGGCGGCGCCGGCATCGATGTGTGGGAGCACGAGCCGGTCGCGCCGGGCAACCCACTCCTGGACTGCGATACCGCCCTGTTGTCACCACACGTGGCCCACATGAGTGCCGAATCGTTCGCCGAAACGCGGCGGAAGGCCTTCGAAGAAGCCGCGCGCGTGCTTCGCGGGGAACGGCCGAAATACCCCGTCAACCAGGTCCGGTTGCCGCGTACCGCCTGAGCTCCGGTGGGGTGGTTCCGCCGGTCCGCGGAACTACCCCACAGCGCCGGCGGCCCGGGCGCACGCGACCACGTAATCCCCGTACCCGGACTTCGACAGCTTCAGCCCGAGCGCCAGGCACTCCTGCGGATCGATGTACCCCATCCGCAGCGCGACCTCTTCCAGGCACGCGATCCGCACCCCGGTGCGGTGCTCCAGCACCTGCACGAACTGCCCGGCCTCCAGCAGCGAGTCGTGCGTGCCGGTGTCCAGCCACGCGAACCCACGGCCCAGCTCGACCAGCTTCGCGCGTCCCTGCCGCAGGTAGGCGAGGTTCACGTCGGTGATTTCCAGTTCGCCTCGCTTCGACGGGGTGAGCCCGCGCGCGATCTCCACCACCTGGTTGTCGTAGAAGTACAGCCCGGTGATCGCCTGGTTGGATTTCGGCCGCTCGGGCTTCTCCACGATCGACACCAGGTTGCCGTCCTGGTCGAGTTCGCCCACGCCGTAGCGCTGCGGGTCCTTCACCGGGTACCCGAACAGCACGCACCCGTCGAGCCCGGCGACCTCCTGCTGCATCCGCCCGGAGAACCCCTGCCCGTAAAAGATGTTGTCACCCAGGATCAGCGCCACGTCGTCGTCGCCGATGAAGTCCGCGCCGATGACGAACGCCTCGGCCAGGCCGTTCGGGCTCGGCTGCTCGGCATAACTCAGCCGCAACCCGAACTGGTCGCCGGACCCCAGTAGGCGCTCGAAGTTCGGCAGGTCGCCCGGCGTCGAGATGATCAGGATCTCCCGGATCCCGGCCAGCATCAGCACCGAGATCGGGTAGTAGATCATCGGCTTGTCGTACACCGGTAACAGCTGCTTCGACACCGCCTGGGTGATCGGGTGCAGACGCGTCCCGCTCCCGCCCGCCAGCACGATGCCCTTCATGCCCCAGCTCCTTCCGGATCGATCCGGAGCCCACCCTAGCGTGTCTCCGGGTTCACATACATACAGTCTGTATGTATCTTCGGCTCATGACTCGTTCACCAGCACTCGGCCAGGAAAAGCGCGTGACCCTCCCGCAAGGAGACGTCCGCTACTTCGAACGAGGCGAGGGACAGCCGGTCGTCTTCATCCACGGTGTCCTCGTCAACGCCGACCTCTGGCGCCACGTCGTCCCGGATGTCGCCGACGCCGGCTTCCGCTGTCTCGCCGTCGACATGCCACTCGGCGCGCACGAGATCCCGCTCCGGCCCGACGCCGACCTCGCCCCGGTCGGCCTCGCGGACCTCCTCGCCGACTTCCTCGACGCCCTTGACCTCCGCGACGTCATCCTCGTCGCGAACGACACCGGCGGCGCTCTCACGCAGATCATGTTGTCTCGCCGGCCCGGCCGGGTCGCGCGCGTCGTGCTGACCCCGTCGGACTGCTTCGACCACTTCTTCCCGCCGATGTTCAAGCCGCTCACCCAGCTCGCCCGAATCCCCGGCTCGATGCGGCCGGTCGCGGCCCTGCTGCAGGTCAAAGCGTTGCACCGGGCGCCGTTCGTGTTCGGCATGGTGACCAAACGCCCCATCCCCGCGCCGATCGCCGACTCCTACGTCCAACCCGCGCACCACGACGCCGCTATCCGCCGCGACCTGCGCAAGGTCGTTCGCGCGGTTCGGTCCCGCTACACCCTCGAAGCCGCGGAGAAGCTGCGCACGTTCGACAAGCCGGTCCTGCTTGCCTGGGCGACCGAGGACCGCACGTTCCCCCTCCGCCTGGGCAAGCGACTCGCCGCGACGCTGCCCAACGCGCGTCTGGTCGAAATCGCCGATTCCTACGCGTTCGTCCCGGAGGACCAGCCGTCCGAGCTGGTGCGGCACATCCTGGAGTTCGCGAGCGTCATGGCAGATTAGGACCGTGCGCCGTAGTCAGGAAGAGCGATCGCAGAGCACCCGGGCCGCGCTGATGGCGGCCGCCCGCGACCTGTTCGCCGAGCGCGGTTACCAGGCCGTACCCGCGGACGAGATCGTGCGTGCCGCCGGGGTGACGCGGGGTGCGCTCTACCACCACTACGGCGACAAGCAGGGCCTGTTCCGCGCGGTGTTCGAGCAGCTCGAGGTCGAGGTGACGGCCGAGGTCGAAGCCGCCACGAAGGACGCGCCGGACCTCGCCACCGGGCTCCTCTTCGCGCTCCAGGCCTTTCTCAACGCGTGTGAGCGGGCGGAGATCAGGCAGATATCGCTGATCGACGCTCCGGCCGTGCTGGGCTGGACCACCTGGCGTGAGATCGAGGCCGAACACGGTCTGGGCCTGGTCAGGGGTGTCCTGCGGCAGGCCGTCGAGGAGGGCCTGATCAAGCCCCTGCCGGTGGACGCGCTCGCCCAGCTCGTGCTCAGCGCGGTCAACGAGGCGGCGCTGATGATCACCCACGCCGAGAACAGCGCGCAGGCCCGATCGGACGCCGAGCAGGTGCTCGCCACCTGGTTGATGGGCCTGCTCGCGGAATAACTCCGGGGCCGGTGGCGTTCGCCGGGATCGTGCAGGTGGAGATCTGGGCCGATGTGGTGTGTCCGTGGTGTTACCTCGGCAAGCGGCGATTCGAGCGCGCGCTGGCCGGGTTCGAGCACCGGGACCAGGTCGAGGTGACCTTCCGGTCTTTCGAGCTGGACCCGAACGCCCCGCGCGAGCCGCGGCCGAAAGCGGCGCTCATCGCCGCGAAGTACGGGATCAGCGAGGCCGAGTTCGCGGCCAACGAGGACCGCCTGACAGAGCTGGCCGCTGCTGAGGGCCTCGAGTACCACCTGGACGGTGGCGTCATCGGTAATACCTTCGACGCTCACCGCGTGCTCCACCTCGCCCGCGAGCGCGGCCTGCAGGAGGCCGTGGCCGAGCGGTTCTTCCGCGCCTATTTCACCGAGCAGCGTTCGGTCTTCGACCAGGCATCGCTCGTCGAGTTGGCAGTCGAGGCCGGACTGGACGGCGACGAGGTCCGCCGGGTGCTGGCGGACGACACGTACGCCGGCGAGGTCCGCGCGGACATCGACGAGGCGCGCGCGCTCGGGGCGAACGGTGTGCCGTTCTTCGTCTTCGATCGCCGGTACGGGGTGTCCGGTGCGCAGTCCACCGAGACCTTCGTCGCTGCGCTGGACAAGGCGTTTCAGGACGCCGGCCCCTTGCCGAAGTAGACCTTGCAGGCTCCGCCGTCGTAGTCGGCGGCCAGTTCGAGGACGTTGTGCGCGCCGTTCACGGGTAGCAGTGACGAGCTGTAGTTCGGGCAGAAGTTGTTGTAGGCGCTGGGCACCTGCACGGGTGCCGGCAGCTCGTACCAGTTCCCGGCGCCGAAGTTGTCGTTGGCCAGCAGGACCTGGCCGTTCGACGGCAGGGGCGCGCCAGTGCTGTTCGTATAGAGCTGACCGACCATCAGCAGTCGAACACCGTTCGGTCCGCCGGGGAACACGGTGACGGTTTGGGCGTGCTGGAAGTAGTTGCCGTTCGCGGTGACGACGCGGGTGCCGGGGTCCGCCGGGTCCCCGAAGTTCGCACCGTCGGGCGAGATCTTGAAGTACGGGTCGCAGTAGCGCTTGCCGAAGTTGCAGACCTCGTACGCCAGGTAGTAGCGCCCGTCGGGCAGCTTGCGCACGATCGGCATGCCCGGCCGGACCCGGTCGGGCGAGATCGCCACCGTGCTTTGCTTGGTGCCCCAGGTGATGCCGTCGGTCGACGCGACGCGGTTGAGCACCTGCGCGTGGCGCGGCGCCTCGGTTTCGTCGGCGTAGTGCAGCCACAGGGTCCCGCCCGAGTCCACTGTGAACTCCGGCTCGAACACGCCGTCGTCGTTGTGTGACCGAGCGGCTTCGGACAAGAAGCCCCAGGTCTGTCCACCGTCCGAACTGGACCAGACCCGGATGGACATGCGACGCCCGGCGCCGCCGTTCTGGCCGTAGGACGCCGCCCACAACAGGGTGCCGGCGCGCAGCCTGCCGACGCGTTGCGGCAGTTCGTAGATGCTGCCGCAGCACTCGCCCTGCGCCCCGGCCGGATCGCGGATTTCGCCGATCTGGTGGAACGACGCGCCCTCGTCGGTGCTCTCGAAGATCCGGGCGAACGCGCCGCTGCCGTCCCAGGCGTTCACGGACGCGATGATCCGTCCGCGCCGGAAGGGCGTGTGTTCGAGCCGGATGACCCGCGGGTACGCGCCCGCGGCGAGTTCCGTGCGCTGGGCTGCCTGCGCCGGCACCGTCATTGCGGACGTCGTGATCAGCAGCGTCAGCATCAGCGCGGCAATCCGGCGCATGCGGCTTTCCCCCTCGCTCTCAGCAGCGGAATTAGACCACAACGTGATCAGTTGCCGAGACGGTCAGGGACCGTTGACTGGTGTCGGCTGGTGCTACCGCGCGGCCAGGGTGACCGTCCGCGAACGGGCGGCCGACCCGGCCACGGGCTCAGCGATAGTTGGTGAACTGCAGCGCGATGCCGAAATCCTTGTCCTTCAGCATGGCGATGATGTCCTGCAGGTGGTCCTTCTTCTTGCCGGAGACGCGGAGCTGGTCGCCCTGGATCTGGGCCTGGACGCCCTTGGGGCCCTCGTCGCGGATCACCTTGGCGATCTGCTTGGCCTTGTCGGTGGCGATGCCCTGGAGGATCTTGCCGCTGATCTTGTAGATCTTGCCGGATACCGCGGGCTCGTCGGCCTCGAACGCCTTCAGCGAGATACCCCGCTTGATCAGCTTCTCTTTGAACACCTCGACTGCGGCGTTCGCGCGCTCCTCGGTGTCGGCCTCGATCGTCACGGCCTCTTCGCCGGCCCAGGAGACCTTGGCGTTGACGCCTCGGAAGTCGAAGCGGGTGGAAAGCTCCTTGGCCGCCTGGTTGAGGGCGTTGTCGACCTCCTGCCGGTCGACCTTGCTCACCACGTCGAATGACGGATCCGCCACGTGTCCTACCTCGTCGTTTCGCTTGTTGACTGCCCCACACCATAGCGCCGCCCCGACCCCAGTCGGACGCGCGTCAGGGGGTTGGTAAGCTTCTCTCCGGCCGGCACGCCCGGCCACGGCGGGTTGCCCGAGCGGCCAAAGGGATCTGACTGTAAATCAGACGGCACTGCCTTCGGGGGTTCGAATCCCTCACCCGCCACACCAGCAGAAACGCCCCGTCGACCTGCGAGTACAGGTCGGCTCGCGGTCGATCTCGCCGAGCGGATCGTCGGCGAGCCCATCGCCGAAGAGGCACATCGCCGGGGCGCGGTGGCCCGGTTTCTGGCGGAGCTGGACCGGCGCTAGGCAGCGCGATGCCCGTTGACTGCTCCGGTGAGGAACAGGCCCGGGTTGCGTCTCACGAAGGCAGCTCGTCGACGCCGTCAAGCTCCACGCGACCTCGTGCCGGATCCTCGGATCGGGCCGTTCCGACGTTCTTGGTCCAGCAGTTGGCGATGAAATCGCAGATTGCCGGTCAGCACGCAATGCGGCTAACCGCGGCAATTTCCCCGGCGACCGGAAACCGTGGCCGAAAAGATCTCCGGATCACTAACGTCGAGATCATGACTCGGGAACTCGTGCGCGCCCGTTGGGCGGTGTCCGTGGTGTTCGCGGGGTGTGGGGCGGCCTTCGGGACCTGGCTTGCTCGCGTGCCGGCCGTGCAGGATCGCCTGGCGCTGACGACAGGGCAACTCGCGGTGGGGTTGTTCGGGCTGGCGGCCGGGTCGGTGGGTGCGTTGCTCGTGGCGGGCGCGCTGATCACCCGGATCGGCAGCCGCGCGGCGGCCGTGTCCGGGGCGATGGTGCTGTGCGGTGGGCTGCCGCTGGTCGCGATCGCGCCGAGTGCGCCCCTGTTCGTCGCCGCGCTGGTGGTCCTCGGGATCGGCAACAGCACCCTCGACGTCGCCATGAACGCCCACGCGACCCGCGTCGAGCAGGGCTACGGGCGACCGATCTTCGCGGGGTTCCACGCGTTCTGGAGCATCGGCGGGCTCGCCGGCTCCGGTGCCGATGCGCTGATGGAGACCTGGCACGTGCCGGTGACCACCCATTTCCTGGCGGCGGGTGTGGTTCTGCTCGTGGCCGCCCTGGGCGCGATCCGCGCCGGGTTCCTGCCAGGGCCGGACCGCGGGCAGGGCGGACCGGCGTTCGCGTTGCCGGGGCGGGCCCTGGTTCCGCTCGGGGTGGTCGCGTTCTGCGGGTTCGTCGCCGAGGGAGCGGTGAACAGCTGGGGTGCGGTGTACCTGACCGAGATCACGGCGGCTGGGCCTGCGGTCGCCTCGCTGGGCTATTTCGCGTTCTCGGTGACGATGATCGTCGTGCGGCTGGGTGCCGACCGGATCGTGGCGCGGATCGGAGCGGTGCGGTTCATGCGTCTGGCGTCGGCTGTCGCGGTGGGTGGGTTCGTCGTCGTGCTCCTCGCGCCGGTGCCGGTCATTGGTGTGCTCGGGTTCGCCGTGGTTGGCGTCGGGGTGGCGGGGATCGTTCCGGTCGCGTGGAGCGCGGCGGGGCGGAAGCAGCCGGACGCGCCCGGGCGCGCCGTGGCGGCGGTCGCGGCCTGTGGGTACCTGGGATTCCTCGTCGAGCCGATGGTCATCGGCGCGCTGGCGGGGTGGGTCGGGCTGCGGTGGGCGCTCGTGTCGGCCGCGGTGACGACCGGGGTGGCGGCGGCGCTTGCGCCCACCCTGGAAGCGCGACGCGCTCCGCAGTGGGTCTTTCGGCCCTAGTTGTCTGAGTTGCGGACACGGCAATCTGGACGGTCCAGGACGAAGGGGCGTCCGGCATGAGGATCGAGCTGTTCGCCGGTACTTCGGGTGGCCTGGCGCTGTGGATGTTCTCCGCATTCGTCGTGACGTTCGCGGTCACGCGCGTCATCGTGCGGATGATCCGCGCCGGCCGCGGGCCGTTTCGCGACACCAGCGTCGGCGACGTCCACGTGCACCACCACGTCTATGGCATCTTCCTGATTCTCGCCGCGGGGGCGGGCGAGTTCGTCTACCGGCCCGGTTCGCCCTGGGTGCAGGTGCTCGCCGCGGTCTTCGGGGCCGGTGCGGCACTCACGCTCGACGAGTTCGCCCTGTGGCTGCACCTCGACGACGTCTACTGGGCCCGTGAGGGCCGCAAATCCGTCGACGCGGTGCTCGTCGCGGCGGTGATCGGGGCGTTCCTCGTGCTCGGGGCGCGGCCCTTCGATGACGCGGCGAGCGACGGGCGCATCGCGTTCGCGATCACGATCGCCGCCAATCTCGCTCTGTCCTGGGTCGCCATCGTCAAGGGCAAGATCGCCTCCGGTCTGATCGGCATCGTCTTGCCGTTGATCGCGCTGGTCGCCGCCGTCCGGCTCGCCAAACCGTCCTCGCCCTGGGCCCGCTCCCGCTACCGGCCCGGATCACGACGGCTGGCCCGCGCGGAAACGCGGTTCCGCCGCAACCGATGGGACTCCATCAAGGACCTGCTGGCCGGAGCACCATCAGAGCGCCGAATATGACCCTGCTTCGCCGGATCCCGTTCACGCTCGCCGTCCTCGTGGCGCTCCTGGTCACCGGAATCGCCACCGGCAGCCTGTGGTCCCCGGTCGTGGACCGGTCGTGGTTCCCGGACGTCGCGTTCGGCCCGCCCGCCTTCGAGGACGGGCGCTGGTGGACGCTCGCCACCGGGCCGTTCCTCACGCGGACGCCGGTGTTCTTCATCCCGCTCTTCCTCGGCTTCGCGGTGTTCACCGGCTTCGCCGAACTCCGGCTCGGCACGAGGCGCACCATTGGTGCGTTCGTGGCTGGTCATCTCGTGGCGGTGGTCGGTGCGGCCGGCATCCTGCTCGCCCTGCGCGGCATCTCCTCATGGGCGGAAACCCTCGCGACGGTCCGCGACGTCGGCCCCTCGGCCGGAGCGTTCGCCGCACTGACCGCGGCGACCGCGACGCTCCGCGCCCCGTGGCGGCTGCGGCTGCGGATCGCGCTCGCCGGGTACGTCGGGGTCGCGCTGCTCTACGGCGGCACGCTCGCTGACGTCCAGCATTTCCTTGCCGTTGCCGCCATGCTGCCGCTGTCGCCCTGGATCGCCGGGCCGAACCGCGTCCGGAATACCGGACGACCCAGCCGCCGGGAATGGCGTCTGCTCGCCGCCGCCGGCCTGCTCGTCGTGGCCGCGGTGCGGATCGTGACCTGGTTCTTCCCCGCGGATGGTCCGCTCGGGGCCACCGGAACGGACGACTCGTCGGCCGTCGAGGTGGTCATCGTGACCGTGCTGGCCCTCCTGGTCATGCGCGGGCTCAGCCACGGCCGCCGCATCGCGTGGTGGGCCGCCGTGGTGATCGCGGCGCTCGACATCCTGCTCACCGTGCTCGCCGGGATCGCCCTGCTGGTCGCGACGATCCTGGACTCCGTGGAGGCGGTCGACGACGTTCCCCTGGTGGTCACAGACAGCGTGTTCTGGCTCGGCTACCTCGTGCTGCTCGTCGCCGGGCGGCACGCGTTCCGGGTGCCGTGGCGGCCCCGCGCGGCGGACGGCGACCGCGAGCGCGCCATCGAACTCGTCCAGCGCAACGGCGGCGGCACCCTGTCCTGGATGACGACCTGGCCGGAGAACCGGTACTTCCCGATCGCCGGCGACGCCGGCTACGTCGCCTACCGCAGGCACGCCGGGGTGGCCGTCGCGCTCGGCGACCCGATCTGCCCGCGCTCCGACTCCGGCGGCGCGGTCGCCGAGTTCGCCGAGAACTGCGACCGGGCTGGTCTCGTGCCGTGCCTGTTCTCCGCGACCGAGCCGTCGGTCCGGAGCGCCGAGCGACTTGGCTGGCGGTATCTGCAGGTCGCCGAGGACACCCTCATCGACCTGCCCGGACTCGAGTTCAAGGGCAAGCAGTGGCAGCCCGCGCGCAGCGCTCTCAACCGCGCCGGCAAGGAAGGGATCTCCTTCCGCCTGGTCCGCCTGGCCGACGAGCCGCGCCCGGTTCTGCAGCAGGTGCGGGCGATCTCCGAGGAATGGGTCGGGGACAAGGGCCTGCCCGAGATGGGCTTCACGCTCGGCGGTGTGGACGAGGCGCTGGACCGGCACGTGCGGGTCGGGCTCGCGGTGGACGCCGACGAACGGGTGCACGGCGTCACCTCGTGGATTCCGGTCTACGCCGGGGACGGTGCGATCGAAGGCTGGACTCTGGACGTGATGCGGCGGCGGTCCGACGGGTTCAAGCACGTCGTCGAGTTCCTGATCGCCTCCGCCTGCGAGGCCTTCCGCGACGAGGGCGCGCATTACCTGTCGCTGTCCGGGGCGCCGCTCGCCCGCGCGGACGCTCCCGGCGGAGACACCCGGATCCTCGACGCGCTGCTCGACAAACTCGGCGCGACGCTCGTGCCCTACTATGGCTTCCGGTCACTGCACGCGTTCAAGGCCAAGTTCCGCCCGCGGTACGCGCCGATGTACCTGATTTACCGCGACGAGGCCGACCTGCCGCGCATCGGCGTGGCCATCGCCCGCGCCTACCTGCCCGACGCGACTCTGCGCGACCTGCCGAAGCTCGTCCGGTCCTAGCCCGGTTCAGGCCAGCAGGTCGAGGAAGCGCTCGACGCCGATGTTGCCGCCGGACAGGACCACGCCGACGCGGCCGTGGAGGGTGCCCTTGAGGAGCCCCGCGAGCGAGGTCGCGCCGCTCGGTTCGAGGACGATCTTGAGCCGTTCGAACGCGAACCGCATCGCCTCGCGGATCTCGTCGTCGCTGACCAGGAGCATGTCGTCGACCAGGCGTTGGTTGACGGAAAACGTCAGCTCGCCCGGGATCTCGGCGGCCAGCCCGTCGGCGATGGTGCGGGCGACCGGGATCTGCACGCGTTCTCCCGCTGCCAGGGATCGCTTCGTGTCGTCCGCCTGCTCGGGTTCCACGCCGATCACCCGGATGCCCGGGTGCAGCCCCTTGGCTGCGGTGGCACAGCCGGCCATGAGTCCACCGCCGCCGATCGGCACGACGAGCGTGTCCAGCGGGCCGGTCTCTTCGAGCAGTTCGAGCGCGACGGTGCCCTGACCGGCCATGATGTGCGGATGCTCGTAGGGCGGGACGAGGGCCAGGCCGCGGTCCCGCGCGAGCTCGTTGCCCAGCGCCTCGCGGTCGCCGGTGTAGCGGTCATAGGTGAGGACCTCGGCGCCGTAGCCGCGGGTGGCGGCGAGCTTCGAAGCCGGGGCGTCCTTGGGCATCAGGATGACGGCCCGGGTGTCCAGGAGCTGGGCCGCGAGGGCGACCGCCTGGGCGTGGTTCCCGGACGAGTACGCGGCGACGCCCTTCGCCAGCTGCTCGGGCGCGAGCTGGGAGATCGCGTTGTAGGCGCCGCGGAACTTGAACGCGCCGATGCGCTGGAAGTTCTCGGCCTTGAGGAAAGCGCTCGTGCCGGACCGCTCGTCCAGGGTGGTGGACGTCAGGACCGGCGTGCGATGGGCGACGCCGTCGATCCGCTTGGCGGCGCTCCTGATGGCTTCGAGATCGAGCATGGCACCAGCCTAGACGACTTGGTGATCGATTAGACGGTTCGTCTCATACTCGGCGGGCTTGCGCGCGCCGGAGCAGGTAGCGCTGCTCGGGCAGGCTCGTGGTGCGTTTGGCGGCGATCAGATAAGACTCGCGGGCTTGGGCGTGCTCCCCGGCGCGCTCCAGCAGGTGCGCGCGCACCGCGTGCAGCCGGTGGTGTTCGGCCAGCCGGTCGTCGGTGGCCAGGGTGTCCAGCAGCGCCAGCGCCGCTCGCGGACCCGAGGTCATCGCGACGGCGACCGACTTGTTCAGGGTGACCATCGGGTTCGGGGCGACTCGTTCCAGGAGGTCGTACAGCGCGAGCACCTGGGGCCAGTCCGTGTCCTCATCGCGCGACGCCTCGTCGTGCACGGCCGCGATCGCCGCCTGCAGCTGGTACGGCCCGAGTGCCGTCGTCTTCGCCAGTGCCTCGCTGACCAGGCTGACCCCCTCCTCGATCAGGGCGCGGTCCCACAATCTCCGGTCCTGTTCGGACAGTGGGACCAGCTCGTCGTCCACCGTCCGGGCGGCCCGGCGGGCGTGGGTCAGCAGCATCAGTGCCAGCAGACCGGCGACCTCCCAGTCGGACGGCAGCAGCCGCCACACCATCCGCGTCAGCCGGACGGCCTCGCCGGCCAGGTCCTCCCGCTGCAGGTCGGGGCCGGACGTCGCGGTGTAACCCTCGTTGAACATCAGGTACAGCACGTGCAGCACCGCGTTCAGCCGCTCGGACCGTTCGTCCTCCGGTGGCAGGGTGAACCGCGCGCCCTGGACCTTCTGCTTGGCCCGGCTGATCCGCTGGGCCATCGTCGCCTCCGGCACGAGGAACGCCTTCGCGATCTCCGCCGTCGTCAGTCCGCCGACGGCGCGCAGTGTCAACGCGATCTGCGAGGGCACCGACAGCGACGGGTGACAGCACAGGAACAACAGGGTCAGCGTGTCGTCCGCGTCGCCGGGGCCGCGATCGTCCGCGCCCGGAGTGACCAGCAGGGCCGCGGGAGTTGCCATCAGGTCCTGGTCCTCGCGGCGTCGCCGGGCGCTGTCGCTGCGCAGCCAGTCGGCCAGTCGCCGGGTCGCGACCGTCAGCAGCCAGCCGCGCGGGTTCGCCGGCAGGCCCGTCTCGGCCCACTGCGTCGCAGCCGCCAGCAGCGCCTCCTGGACCGCGTCCTCACACGTGTCGAGCCCGCCGTAGCGGCGCATGAGGATGGCGAGGACCTGCGGCGCCAACTCGCGCAGCAGGTCCTCTCCGACCGCACCCGTCATCCCTCGCCGCCGTGCAGTACCGGCCACACCTCCACCTGCCGGAATGCGGCGAACGGGTTCTCCGCCGCGATCTCCAGCGCCCGTTCCTCGCCGTCCACCTCGAGCATCGCCAGGCTGCCCAGGTACTCCTTGGTCTCCAGGTACGGTCCGTCGGTCACGGCCGGCTGCCCGTCGCGGACGCGAACGACCTTCGGCGCGTCCCCGAGGCCGAAGGCGCCGAGCAGTTCGCCGGTCTCAAAGTACTTCTTGTTGAACGCCTCCTGCGCGGCGATGGCCTCCTGCCACTCGCCGGGTGTGATCGAGTCCCACAACTCCTGGTTGCCGTACAGAATCACCATGTACTTCATGGGGTCATCCTTCCTTCTCGAGCCGTTCTCGGAAGGAGGTCCGGAGCGGGACCCACGTTTTCGACATGGCGCGCGGAGGAATTTTCCGGCATAGCATCAGCGGTGTGGACCTGCCCGTGATGCCGCCGGTCAAGCCGATGCTGGCGAAGGCCGTGCACGAGATGCCCCGCGAACCCGGGTTGCACTACGAGCCGAAATGGGACGGGTTCCGTTGCGTCGTGTTCCGCGACGGCGACGAGGTCGAGCTGGGCTCGCGCAACGACCGGCCCCTGACCAGGTACTTCCCGGAGCTTGTCGACCTGCTCAAGGCCGCGTTGCCGCTGCGGTGCGTGGTCGACGGCGAGATCGTCATCGTCACCCGCGACGGCCTCGACTTCGACAGCCTCCAGCTCCGGCTGCACCCCGCCGCCTCCCGCGTGCGCAAGCTCGCCGGCGAGACACCGGCGAGCTTCGTCGCCTTCGACATCCTCGCGCTCGACCACGGCGACCTCACCGGCGAGCCGTTTCGCCGTCGACGGCACGTCCTCGAAGGAGTCCTCGACGATTCGCTCGCCCGGGTGCATCTGACCCCGATGACGCAGGACCCGGACGTCGCGCAGGACTGGTTCACCCGGTTCGAGGGCGCCGGGTTCGACGGGGTGATGGCCAAACCCGGCGACCTGCCCTACGAGCAGGACAAACGGGTCATGTGGAAGGTCAAGCACGAGCGCACCGCCGACTGTGTGGTCGCCGGGTTCCGCCGGCACAAGGACGGCAACGGGATCGGGTCGCTGCTGCTCGGCCTCTACGACGACACCGGGCGGCTGCACCACGTGGGCGTCGCGAGCAGCTTCACGGCCGCCCGCCGCCGCGAGCTGGTCGACGAGCTGGCGGCGCTGCGGGAGCGGGCGATGGACGAGCACCCGTGGCGCGAGTGGGCATCGTTCGTTCCCGACGGTCGTCGCATGCCGGGTGCGCAGAGCCGGTGGAACGCGGGCAAGGACCTGTCGTGGGAGCCGGTGCGGATCGAGCTGGTCGCCGAGGTCCGCTACGACCACCTCCAGGCCGACCGGTTCCGGCACGCCGCGCGGCTGGTGCGGTTCCGGCCCGACCGGACTCCCGATTCGTGCCGGTACGACCAGCTCGAAGAGGTGCCGCCGGCGGAGTTGACCGCCCTGTTCAGCGAGGTGAGAGCGTGAGCGCCGTCCCGATCGAGGGCACCCAGGTCAGCATCTCCTCGCCGGACAAGACGTACTTCAGCGAGCGCGGCGAGACCAAGCTCGACCTGGTGCGGTACTACCAGGCCGTCGAGGGACCGTTGATGAACACCCTGCGGGACCGGCCACTGCTGCTGGAGCGGTACCCCGACGGCGCGAGCGGCAAGTCGTGGTTCCAGAAGCGCGTGCCGAAATCGACGCCGTCCTGGGTGCGGACGACGGTGGTGTCCACCCCGAACGGCACGACGAGCGACGCACTGGTGGCGGCGGACCTGGCGCACATCCTGTGGGGGGTGAACCTGGGCTGCATCGGATTCCATGTGTGGCCCTACCGCGCTTCGGCGCCGGATGTCGCGGACGAGCTGCGGATCGACCTCGACCCGTCGCCCGGGGTCACCTTCGCGCAGGTCCGGGAGGCCGCGGTGCTGACGAAGGACCTGCTGGACTCGCTCGGTGTCCGGTCGTTCCTGAAGACCACGGGCTCTCGGGGGCTGCACGTGTACGCGGCGTTGCAGCCGAGGTGGAACTCCTACGAGGTGCGTGCCGCGGCGGTCGCGCTGGCCCGGGAGCTGGAGCGGCGGCATCCGGATCTGGTCACCGCGCAGTGGTGGAAGGAGGAGCGCGGGGCGCGCGTCTTCGTGGACTTCAACCAGAACGCGCCGCACAAGACGGTGTTCGGGGCGTGGTGCGTGCGGCCACGGGTCGGTGGCCAGGTGTCGGCGCCCATCTCCTGGGCGGAGTTGTCCACTGTGGAGCCCGCGGAGCTGACGTTGTCGACCGTGCCGGCGCTGGTTTCGCGTCGCGGCGACCCGTGGGCGGAGATGTACTCACGGCCGCAGTCGATCGAGCCGCTGCTGGAGATGTCCGAACGCGACATGGCGGCGGGGTTGATGGACGCGCCCTGGCCGCCGGTGTACCCGAAGCAGCCCAACGAACCGCCCCGGGTGGCGCCGAGCCGGGCGAAGAAGGTTCAGTAGGGCGTGTATCAAAGTCCTGATCAGCGGCAATCCCGAGTGGACACTGCTTGCGGTAGGTCTCGTCCTTGCGGTCCGGGCGCAGCGAGCACAGCCCCATCGCGTCGGTGGGCGGGTGGAATTTCTCGTCGGCGAGACCCTCGTCCGCCCCCCAGGACTTGATCGTCGCGGATGAGGTGATGGTTGTGGTCGAGCAGTGCGGCGGGTACCTCCCGTTCGCCGAGCTTGGGGTCGGCCAGGCGCCACATGATCGGCATCCCGTTCCCGGAACACACCAGGTAGAGCGTGAGGCGCAGTATCCGTGGTCGGCATCGGTGTGAGCACACCATTCACGCCACCGAGGGTCGGCATGAAGATGGCGAATCCATCGGCGCTCCGAGTCACACCGCAGCGCCCGAGTCACGTCACATGACCTTCACGGAATCACTCATCCAGGTTTCCCATGCCGTTTCGGCACTCTTTTTCGCCCATTTGTTCGCATTGGTGGTATTATGGTGTCATGACTAATGCTGGGGGAAACAATACTTTCGTCCTGCCGAACCCGCGCAAGATTGCCGACATGTCCGCCGAGCAGGCGCTGGAGTGCGCGGCAACGGCGGTGCGGGTGGTGTGTGCGGCGCAGGCGGTGGTGATGCGCTCCATCGCCCGGGTGCGCCAGGTGCGGCATCGAGACAGATCGGTGCCGGATGAGGTCGGCTTGGAGTTGGGGATGTCGCGGCACGCGGCCGCCGCGCAGGTCGACCTCGCGGAGACGTTGGTGACCCGGTTGCCCGGGGTGCTCGCGGCACTCGCGGCACTCGAGGCCGGGACCGTGAATCTGTACAAGGCGGGCAAGATCCGTGACGTCACCGCGACCCTGTCCGACGAGCAGTGCCGCGCACTCGACACGAAACTGGCGCCCCGCCTGGCGGGTAAGGATGCCACCCAGATCCGCCGCGCGGCCCGCGACCTCGTCCACCAGATCGACGCCGAAGGCGCGAACGCGCGTGCGGTGAAACGCCGGGCGGATCGTTCGGTGCGGATTGTGCACGAGGAGGACGCGATGGCCACCCTGATGGCTTACCTGCCCGCCGAGACGGCGGCCGCGATCTATGCCCGCATCGATGCGATCGCCCGCCGCCGCCGACACGCCGGCGACGAGCGCACCCTGAACCAACTGCGCGCGGACACGCTGTCGGACCTGCTGTTGGGCGTTGATCACAGCGACGTTCTGGCCACCATCTTTCTGCATGTGCCGATCGGTGCGGCGCTGGGTGTCACCGAGCACGGCGCCTTTCTGGAAGGCCACGGCCCGCTACCCGGTGCCATCGCCCGTCAGATCGTGAATGATCCACGCAGCGTGTGGAAGAAGGTCCTCACCGACCCCGCCTCCGGCGCCGTCCTCGACGTGGGCCGCACCACCCGACGACCCCCGGCCGCGGTGAAGGACCTGGTGCGGGCCCGGGACCGGGAATGCGGCGTCCGCCACTGCCACCGGCCCGCCCACCATTCGCAGCTGGATCACACCCAACGGTGGCGTCACAACGGATCCACCAGCACACGAAATCTGCGCGCGCTGTGCCAGCACCACAACCTGCTCCGCGAAAAGCCGGGGTGGGACGTCGTCTACGACGACGCCACCGGCGACACCACCATCACCACCCCCACCGGACACCGCTTCCACCAGCACCCCGAACCACTCCTGAACCCCCAGCACGTCGACAAAACGACGCCCCCGATCACCGAGCCGCCTAGGGCCTTTATCGAGGTCGGTTACAGCCTTTCGTTGATCGCAGCGACGTGGATGACAGCCTCGTTGCGCACGGCGAAGTTGTCGAAAAGGGCCGCGACCAACGGTTGCGTTTGAGCCGGTGCGGCGGGTTGTCCCCGCGTTGTCCCGCGGTCGGCGACCTCGCTCATTCTTGATCAACGACACGCCGAACAGCGCGAAACCACCTCAGACCGTCACACCCGACTTCGATACAGGCCCTAGACCGGCCGGGCCGGCGCTTTCGGTGCTCAGCGGCCCAGGTAGCCGCCCATGGTGGTGAAGTACTGCGTGGCTGCCAGATCGCTTCCGTCGTCGAGGCGGACCTGCTCGACGACCAGGCCGTGGTTCTTCCCGAACCGCGCGTCGGCGCCGGTGACGATCACTACGCCGTCCCCTTCGGGGATGAAGATGCGGCCGGGGCTGCCGCCGTACCGTCCCGTCGAGACCGACGCCCTGGTGATCCGGATCGTCTGTCCCTTGTGGGTGGTGAAGGCGTTCGGGTACGGATCGGACTGGGCGCGCACCAACCGGTCGATGTCCTCGGCGGGCCAGGTCCAGTCGATGCGGCTGTCCGCTATGGACCTCTTGTGGAAGAAGCTCGCCTTCGACCGGTCCTGAGGCACCGGCACGAGATCGCCGCTCTCGATCTTCGCGAGCGCTTCCGCGACGACCGGGGCGATGAGGTCCACGGTGCGGTGGAACAGGTCCGTCACCGTGTCCCGCGGACCGACCTCGACGGACCGCTGCAGGATGATGTCGCCCGCGTCCAGCTCGTCGTTCATCAGGTGGGCCGTCACGCCCACCTCCTTCTCCCCGTTGATCAGTGCCCAGATCAGGGGCGAGAAACCGGCGTAGGCCGGCAACAGGGAGTCGTGCACGTTGAGGGTTCCCCGGGGCGGGAGGGTGAAGATCTCCGGCGGCAGCCAGGTGCGCCAGTTGTTCGCGACGATGATGTCCGGCTGCGCCTCCTTGAGCCGCGCCACCACCTCGTCGTCGGGGCGGTTGCGCTCGACGACCGGAACATCGTGCTCGCGCGCCAGCTCCGCGACGGAGTCGGACCAGATCCGCTCGTACGCGTGGTCGCTCTTGGGGTGCGTCACGACCAGCACCACCTCGTGACCGGCGCCCAGGAGTGCCCGGAGCGTGCGGTGCCCCCACGTCTGGTAGCCGAACATCGCGACCCGCATCGGTCCTCCTCGTTTCGGGATCAACATCACGCCCGAATGTAGTAGTTAAGCCTCCCCTAAGTTAGGTTAGGGTTGCCTCTGTTGTACATCGACGGATAGGACGGGCATGCCAGTACCGCAGGAAGTTCCGGTCTACGACCTGGTCGGAGTCGGCTTCGGCCCTTCGAATCTCGCGCTGGCGATCGCCGTCACCGAGCACAACAGCGGCGGCGGGGAGGCGGTCACCGCGCATTTCCTGGAACGTCAGCCGCGGTTCGGCTGGCACCGGGGGATGCTCCTGGACAACGCCACCATGCAGGTGTCCTTCCTCAAGGACCTCGTCACCCTGCGCAACCCGGCCAGCGAGTTCAGCTTCCTGTCCTACCTGCACAGTCAGGGGCGTCTCGTCGACTTCATCAACCACAAGAACCTCTTCCCGCTGCGGATCGAGTTCCACGACTACCTGGAGTGGTCGGCGGCGAAGGTCGGCGATCTCGTTTCCTACGGCCGGGAGGTCGCCGGGATCAAGCCGGTTTCGGGCGAGGAGACGCTGTTCGACGTGCGGACCGCCGACGGCGAGGTGTTGCGTGCGCGCAATGTCGTGTTCGCTACGGGACTGCGTCCCAACCTGCCCGACGGAGTCACGACCAGCGACCGGATCTGGCACAACCACCAGTTGCTGCACCGGATCGACGACCTCGGCGACCCCGCGAGGTGCGTCGTCGTCGGCGCGGGGCAGAGCGCCGCGGAGGTCACCGCGTTCCTGCACGACCGGTTCCCGCGGGCCGAGGTCTGCTCGGTGTTCGCGCGCTACGGCTACAGCCCGTCGGACGACAGTTCGTTCGCGAACCGGATCTTCGACCCCGACGCCGTCGACGCGTTCTACACCGCGCCCGAGGACGTCAAGCGCCGGTTGATGGACTACCACGGCAACACGAACTACTCGGCCGTCGACCTCGACCTGATCGATGACCTGTACCGCCGGGTGTACCGCGAGAAGGTGCAGGGCGTGCGGCGGCTGCGGATCTTCAACGCGTGCCGGACGGTAGACGCCACCGAAACCGAGTCCGGTGTCCGCATGGCGATCGAATCCCTGACCACCGGCGAGAAGACGGTGCTGGACACCGACCTCGTCGTCTACGCGACCGGTTATCGCCCGGCGGATCCGACCGCGCTGCTCGGTGATCTGGCCGCCCGGTGCCGCCGCGACGAGCAGGGCCGCCTGCGGGTCGAGCGCGACTACCGGCTGGTGACGCCGGACGTCCGGGCCGGGCTGTACCTGCAGGGCGGCACCGAGCATTCGCACGGCATCACGTCCTCCCTGCTGTCCAACACCGCGGTGCGGGTCGGCGAGATCCTGCGCTCGATCCTCGACCGGCGGGGATCGTCGTTCGGCTGGCCGGCCGAGTACGCGGTCAGCGGTGTGCAGAGCGAGGAGTGGGCGTGACCGAGTACGGCGTCGAGGAATTCGGTTCGGCGGCTGAGCCACTGAGCCTCGTGACGAGGCTGGCGCGCGCCGGGTTCGGCGACTACGTCGCTTACGAGCGTGACGGCGCCTGGACTTTCGCGGCCGGAGCGCTCGCGACGCTGTCACTCGACGCCGAACGAGTGCGCATCTCGTACCGCGACGAGATGACGGCTCGTGCGTGGTCGGGGTCGCCGGGGGAGGCGGTGCGGTCCGCGCTGGCCGGGCTGCCCGTACCGGACTGGAATGCCTACGGCCGCGTGCATTTCTCGTTCGCCGGCTTGGTGCCGGGGCTGGGACTGCGTGGTGCGGGCAGGCCGTGCGGCGAGGTGGTGCGGCTGATGGTGCCGCGCACGGAGGTGCGGCTCGACGGGCGGACGGTGACGATCCGCGGGGTGGACGCGGCGGAGCGGGCGCGGGTCCGCGAGGTGCTCGAAGCGTCGATCGAGTCCGACGCGCCGCGAGCGGCGGAGGTCGATATCCGTGTGGGTGGCGAGAGTTATCGCGAACGGGTCGCGCAGGCGGTCAAGGAGATCCGGCAGGGCCAGTACCAGAAGGTGATCCTGTCGCGAGTCGTGCGGATCCCGTTCCCGGTGGACCTGGCCGCGACCTACGAGCTGGGCCGTCGCGGCAACACCCCGGCGCGATCGTTCCTGCTGCGGTTGAACGGGGCGGAGGCGGCCGGGTTCAGTCCCGAGATCGTCGTCTCGGTCGACGCGAGTGGTCAGGTCACGACGCAGCCACTGGCCGGGACGCGTGCCTTCGGGCGGGGCAGTCAGGCGGACGCGGCGGCGCGGGCGGACCTCGAATCGAACCCCAAGGAGGTGTTCGAGCACGCCGTGTCGGTGCGGACCGCGCAGGAGGAGTTGCGGCGCGTGTGTGTGCCGGAATCGGTGCGGGTCGGCGATTTCATGGGCATCAAGGAGCGGGGGAGCGTGCAGCACCTGGCGTCGCTGGTGAACGGGGACCTCGCGGCCGGGCGGTCGGCGTGGGACGCGCTGGAGGCGGTGTTCCCCGCGGTGACGGCGTCCGGTATCCCGAAGCGCGAGTCGCTCGACGCGATCTCCCGGATGGACCAGCCGCGCGGACTGTACAGCGGCGCGGTGGTGGCGCTCTCCCAGGACGGCGCGCTGGACGCGGCGCTGGTGCTGCGGGCGGTGTACCAGGAGGGGGTGCAGGCGTGGCTCCGGGCGGGCGCCGGGATCGTCGTGGACTCCACACCCGAGCGCGAGTTCGAGGAGACGTGCGAAAAGCTCGGTTCGGTGGCGCCCTTCGTGGTCCCCGCCTGAGCGCGGAGCGGCACCTTTTCGACAAAGTGCGACGCGCGGAGCGGCACCTTTTCGACAATGTGCGAGCGTCAGCGGCGGCGCCAGAGGAGCCAGCCGAGGTAGGCGCCACCGAGCGCGGCCGTCGCGACGCCGACCGGGAGGGTCGACGAGCCGCCGATGCGCTGGGCGATGAAGTCCGCGACCAGCACCAGCAGCGCGCCCATCCAGGCCGCCGGGAGGATGCCGGCACCGGTGGTCTTGGTCAGCCGCTTGGCAAGCTGGGGTGCGGTGAGGGAGACGAAGGCGATCGGCCCGGCGGCGGCGGTCGCGACGGCGCACGCCGCGGTCCCGACGATCAGCAGGTACACACGGCTCCGCTCGACCGGCACCCCCAGCGCGGCCGCGGCGTCGTCGCCCATCTCGAGCATGTCGAGCCGGCGGGCGCCGGCGAGCAGGAGCGGGATGAGCACGGCGAGCGCGATGACGAGCGGCCACAGCTGGGTCCAGCCGAGGTTGTTGAGGCTGCCGGTGAGCCACACGGTCGCGCGGGCGACGTCGGCGATCTGGGCGTTGACGATCAGGTAGAAGTTGAGGGCCTGCAGGATGGCGCTGACGCCGATACCGATGAGCACGAGCCGCGAGCCACGGACGCCGCGTTGCCAGGCGAGAACGTACACGGCGATCGCGGTGACGAGGCCGCCGACGAGCGCACCGCCCGACACGGCCAGCGTGCCGCCGCCGAAGAACAGAATGATCAGCAGGCCGCCGGTGGTGGCGCCGTAGTTGAAGCCGATGATGTCCGGACTGCCGAGCGGATTGCGCGACAGGCTTTGGAAGACGGCGCCGCTCATGGCGAGTGCGGCCCCGACGGCGAGCGCGATGAGCACCCGCGGCAACCGGAGATCCAGTACGGCGAAGTTCGTGACGCGACTGCCGTTGCCGAGGAGCGTCCGGACGACATCGAGCGGGGCGACGGAGATCGCCCCGGTACCCAGAGCGAGCACCCCCACCACGACGATCCCCGCGGCGAGTCCTGAGCAGACGATGACGGAGCGCCGGTTGGTGCGACTGGGTTTGACGCGGGTGCGGGTGAGGGTTGTCATCACCGCGCCGTCCGGGTTCGGCGGACCAGTGCGATGAACAGCGGCGCCCCGAGGAGTGCCGTGACCACTCCGACGTCGATCTCCTCGGGCGCGATCACCCGGCCCACCACGTCGGCCACCAGCAGCAAGGCGGGAGCCAGCACGGCGCAGTACGGCACCACCCACCGCTGATCCGGCCCGGTGATCACCCGCACCATGTGCGGCACCGCCAGCCCGACGAACACCAATGGGCCGACCGCGGCCGTCGCGGCGCCGGCGAGCAGGGTGACCGCCACGAGGGTCAGCCCGCGGGTCCGGCCGAGGTGGGCGCCCAAGGACTTGCCGGCGTCGTCGCCGAGGGCGAGTGCGTTCAGCGGCCGCGCCAGCAACAGGGCCAGCACCAGGCCGGCCACCAGGAACGGCAGCACCCGCACCAGCGTCCCGCCGTCCGCGCGCTCCAGGGAACCGACCGTCCAGAACCGCATCTGGTCGAGGGTCTGGGTGTCCAGCAGGGTCATCGCCTGGGTCAGGCCGGTCAGCGCCGCCGACACCGCCGTCCCGGCCAGCGCCAGCCGCACCGGGGAGGCGCCACCCCGGCCGGCGATCACGTACAACACGAAACCGGCGACGGCCGCGCCCGCGAAGGCGAACCACACGAACGCCCGCAGGTCGCTCACCCCGAGCACCCCCACCGACAGCGCGGCTGCGGCCGCCGCGCCCGCGTTGATCCCCAGTAGCCCGGGATCGGCCAGCGGATTGCGCGTCAGCGCCTGCATCAGCGCCCCGGCCACGCCCAGCGCGGCGCCGACCGCGATGCCGATCAACGTCCGCGGGAGCCGGATCGACCAGACCACATAGGACGAATCCGAACCATTTCGGTGGAACAACGCGTCGACGACCGTCCCCAGTGGAATCGATCGCGCGCCGATCGCGATGCTGAGCAACGCCACGACCACCAGTACCGCCAGCGCGACAACCAGGCCGGCCGCGCGCGACGGCGCCGCCGGCCGGAGGTCCGCTTGGGCGGCGCTCATCCGGTGATCCGTTTGACGAGCGTGGCCTTCGACACCTTCCCCACCTTCGTCAGCGGGAAGCTGTCCAGCACCTCGAGCCGGTCCGGCAGCTTGTACGCCGCGACCCCGCGCTCCCGCAGGAACGCGGTCACCTGCCGCAGTGTCGGCGCCTCCCCGCGGACTACCACGAACGCGCACGTCCGCTCACCCATCATGTCGTCCGGCATCCCCACCACGGCCGCGTCGTGCACGGCCGGATGTGCCAGCAGGTGGTTCTCCAGTTCCTCGGCCGGGATCTTCTCGCCACCCCGGTTGATCTGGTCCTTGATCCGCCCCTCGACGACCAGGTGCCCGGACGGCAGCGCTCGCACCACGTCGCCGCTGCGGTAGAAGCCGTCGGGCGTGAACGAACGCGCGTTGTGCTGCTCGGCCCGGTAGTAGCCACGCAACGTGTACGGCCCGCGCGTCAGCAGCTCGCCACTCTCGCCGGGCGCGACCGGGTTGCCGTCCTCATCGACCACCAGGACCTCGTCCGCGGGGCACAGCGGGCGCCCTTGCGTGGTGATCTTCAGCTCGTCCGGATCGTCCAGGCGGGTGAAGTTCAGCAGGCCCTCGGCCATCCCGAAGACCTGCTGGAGATCACAGTCCAAAGCCGACCGCACCCGGGCGGCGGGCTCCGGGTTGAACTTCGCACCGCCCACTTGGAGCAGCTGCAGGCTCGACAGGTCCTCGTCCAGGAACTCGGCGGCGTCCATCCACAGCAGCGCGACCGGCGGCACCACCGCACTCACCGTCACGCGCTCACGCTCGATCAGCTCGAACACGGTGTCCGCACTGGGATCCGGAGCGAGCACGACGGTCCCCCCCGCCGCGAGAGCGCCGAGGAGACCGGGCGAGGCCAGTGCGAAGTTGTGCGCCGCGGGCAATACCACCAGGTAGCGGGTGTCCGCGGCGAATCCCGACACCGCGGCGCTGGCCCGCGCGTTGAACAGGTAGTCGTCATGGGTGCGCGGGATCAGCTTCGGCGTGCCGGTGGTCCCCCCGGACAGCAGGAACAGCGCGACCTCTGCCGGATCCGGCGCGGGCAACGAAACCGGCGCCGCGGACGGCAGCGGCTGGAACTCCTCGACGTCGCCGACGACGAACACGTGCCGCATCGACGGCACCGCCTTCTGCACCGTCCGCGCCAGCTCGCGGTAGTCGTACCCGGCGCCGTCGGTGTCCGCGACGAAGTACGCGACGGCTTCGCTGAGCTCGCACAGCGGGACGATCTCGCTCTCGCGGTGGGCGGGCAGCGCCATCACCGGGAGCACGCCGGCGCGCAGGAAACCGAAGAACAGAGCCACGAACTCGGGCACGTTCGGCAACTGCACCACGACCCGGTCGTCCGGCGACAGCCCGGCTGACCGCAGCCCGGCGGCCAGCCGGGAAGCCCACGCGTCGAGTTCCGCGTAGCTCCAGCGGCGCCCGTCGGCGGCGACCAGCGCCGTCCGCGACGGGTGCGCGGCGGCACCGTCGGTCAGCAGAACGTCGAGCGGCTGTCCGGTCCAATAGCCCTCGGCGCGGTACCGCTCCGCCAGTTCCTCGGGCCAGGGCACACAGCCGTGCAACATCGTCAGCTCCCTCGTTCGCGCGAACTTAGGTTAGGCTAGCCGATGTTCAGAAGGGAAGGTGCCCGTGCGGCTCGGGGAAATGGTCATCGACGTCACGCCGCTGCGGACGGCATCCGCGTACCGGCTCGTCTTCGTGGCCCAGGCACTCACCGTGTTGACGACGGCTCTCACGAATGTCGCCATCAACCTGCACGTCTATCAGGTGACCGGGTCTTCGGTCCAGGTCGGACTGGTCTCACTCGTGTTCGGCATCGCGCTGCTGGTGGGGCTGCTCGCCGGTGGGGTGCTGGCCGACCGGGTCGATCGCCGTCGCCTGATCCTGGGTTCGCGAGCCGTCGTCGCGGTCGTGCTCGCCGGTCTCGCGGTCAACGCCGCGATCCCGCACCCGATGCTGTGGTTCGTCTACGTGGCCGCGGTGTTCGCGGGCGGGATCAACGGGCTCGGCGGATCGGCGCTGATGGCCGCGATCCCGGCCCTGGTCAAGCCGGCGCACCTGACCGCGGCGGGTGCGCTGATCACGGTGGTCAGCCAGTTCGGCGCGATGGTCGGCCCGACGGTGGCCGGGGTGATCGCGGCCGGACCCGGTGTCGCCGCGTGCTTCGCGATCGACGCCCTCGGGTACCTCGCGGCCGTGGTGTTGATGTGGCGGCTGCCCGCCCTGCATGCCGCGAAGCCCGACGAGGATCACCAGCATCCGATGCACGCGATCGCCGAGGGCCTGCGTTTCCTGCGGCACAACGACATCGTGCGTGGTCTGCTGCTGATCGACCTGTGGGCCATGCTCTTCGCGATGCCCTACGCGCTCTTCCCGCAGATGGGCACGGAGGTCTTCGGCGGCGGGCCGTCCGCGGTCGGTCTGCTCTACACCGCACCCGCGGTCGGCGCGTTCCTCGGCGCATTGGTCAGCGGCTGGACCGGCCGGATCCGGCACAGCGGGCGCGCGCTGATCGCGTCGGTGCTGGTCTGGGGCCTGGCAATCACGGCGTTCGGCCTGTCCGGTGAGCTGTGGCTCGGGCTGCTGTGCCTGGCCGTGGCCGGAATCGGCGACACGACGTCGGAGATCCTGCGCCGCGCGCTGCTCCAGCACCACACGCCGGACCACCTGCAGGGCCGGGTGAGCAGCCTGTGGCTGGCACAGGCCACGACGGGCCCGGCCGTCGGCAACGCCGAGGCCGGACTGGCCGCGCGGCTGCTCGGTCCGGCCGCCGGGATCGTGGCCGGCGGGGTCGTGTGCGTGCTGGGTGTCTGCCTGGTCGCGGTGACCATGCCGGGACTGCGCCGGGCCGGCCTGCGAGGAGAACCATGGCATTCGCCGACGTCAACGGGCTGAAGATCAACTACGACGACACCGGCTCCGGCGACCCGGTGGTGCTCGTCATGGGCACCGCGGCGAGTGGCCGGGTGTGGCACCTGCACCAGGTGCCCGCGCTGGTCGACGCCGGCTACCGGGTGATCACGTTCGACAACCGGGGAATCTCGCCCGCCGAACCGGGCTTCACGATCGACGATCTGGTCGCCGACACCGCGGGGCTCATCGAGCACCTCGGACTCGGTCCGTGCCGGCTGGTCGGCACCTCCATGGGTGCGCAGGTCGTCACCGAATTGATGCTCGCGCGCCCGGAACTGGTCAGCCAGGCCGTGCTGATGGCCACCCGCGGCCGCCCGGACGCGATGCGCGCGGCGATGGGCAAGGCGGAGAAGGAGTTGCGGGACAGCGAGATCGCGGTGCCCGCGCGGTACGACGCGGCGATGCGGGCAGTGCAGAATCTCTCACCCCGCACCCTGAACGACGACGCCGCGGTCGCCGACTGGCTCGACATCTTCGAGATGTCACCGACGCTGTGGACGCCCGGCGTGCGCGCGCAACTCGATCTCGACATCACCGAGAGCCGTCTGGACGCCTATCGCGCGATCGACGTGCCCTGCCTGGTCATCGGCTTCGCCGACGACCTCCGCCTGCCGGCGTACCTCGCGCGGGAGGTCGCCGAGGCGATCCCGTCCGCGCGGTATCTGGAGATCCCGGACGCCGGGCACTACGGATATCTGGAGCGGCCCGACGTGGTCAACGACGCTCTTGTCACCTGTTTCGCCGCTGGACACTCTTAGCCTCGCCTTACTAAGGTAAGCCTCAGTTGACCTGAACGGCACGGGAGGCTTGCGGTGACGAACCCCTTCGACGACGACAACGGGCGCTTCTACGCGCTGGTCAACGACGAGGGCCAGTACTCGCTGTGGCCCACGTTCGCCGAGGTGCCCGCCGGCTGGCGGATCGTGTTCGGGGAGGACAGTCGCCAGGCCTGTCTGGACCACATCGAGGCCAACTGGACCGACATGCGGCCGCGCAGCCTGGTCGAGAGTGAGTCCTGAGGGTGGCATCGAGCGTCGAGGACGTCCTCCCGCTCACCCCGTTGCAGCTGGGCATGATTTTCCACGCCCTGCTCGACGAGCGCGCGGACGTCTACACGGTCCAGACCGTCCTGCGGCTGGACGGCGAGGTCGACGCCGAGCGGCTGCGCGGCGCGGCCGAGGACCTCGTGCGGCGGCACGCGACCTTGCGGGCCGGGTTCCGCACGCAGTCCTCGGGCCAGTTCGTGCAGGTCGTGCGGCGTTCGGTGCGGGTTCCGTGGCGCGTGCTCGACTGCCCGGACGAGGCCGGGTTCCAGCGCCTGCTGGACGACGACCGCGCCGAACCGTTCGACCTCGCGCGGCCCCCCTTGCTGCGGTTCACGTTGGTGCGACGGGATTCCGGGCACGCGCTCGTCCTGTCGTCGCACCACCTGCTGTGGGACGGCTGGTCGGCGCCGATCCTGGTGCGCGAGCTGCTGTCGTTGTACGGGGGTGAGCAGCTTCCCCCGGTGCGGCCGTACCGCGACTACCTGACTTGGCTGTCCAAACAGGACAGCGTCGCCGCCGAGCGGGCGTGGGCGGAGACCCTCGCCGGCCTCGACGGCCCGACGCTCGTCGCCGACGGCCCGTCGACCGGCTTGCCCCGGCGCACCGAGGTCGCACTTTCTCGACAAAGTGCGACGGCGTTGACGCAGGCGGCCCGCGAGCTGGGCGTGACGGTCAACGCGCTCGTGCAGTCCGCGTGGGCGCTGGTGCTCGCCGGGCTGACCGGGCGGGACGACGTGGTGTTCGGCGCGACGGTCTCCGGACGCGACCCGGAGGTGCCGGGCGTCGAGTCGATGGTCGGCATCCTGATCAACACCGTGCCGGTGCGGGTCAGGCTCGCGCCGGGCGAGTCGCTGGCCGAACTGGCCGTGCGGGTGCAGGCCGAGCAGGCGCGGTTGCTGGAGCACCAGCACCTCGGCCTCGCCGACATCCAGCGCGCCGCCGGGCAGTCCACGCTGTTCGACACGCTGGTGGTGTTCGAGAGCTACCCGGGCACCGACCTGGCCGGCTCGCCGCTGGCCGGGGTCACCGTGCGCGACGCGACGCACTATCCGCTCGCGCTGCTGGTCGTGCCGGGAGTGAAGTTCGTGCTGCGGATCGACCACGATCCGGCGCGGTTCGACGACGCCGCGGTCGCGCGGATCGCCGAGCGGGTGCAGGACGTGCTCGGCTGGTTCGTCGCGACGCCCGGCACGCGAGTCGCCCACCTCGACCCGTTGCCCGCCGAGGAGTGGCGGCAGGTTGTGGTGGCGCCCAACGAGACCGCCGCCGACGTTCCGGAGACGACGTTGGCGGGGTTGTTTGCCGCGCAGGTGGCGCGGACTCCGGATGCTACGGCGGTGGTGTTCGAGGGTTCCGCGTTGACCTATGCCGAGCTGGATGCGCGCGCGACCGAGCTGGCTCGTCGGTTGGCGGGGGCTGGGGTGGGTCCGGAGCACATTGTCGGCGTGCGGTTGGATCGGTCGTTCGAGTTGATCGTGTCGCTGTTGGGTGTGCTGAAGGCGGGTGCGGCGTATCTGCCGTTGGATCCGTCGTATCCGGCTGAGCGGTTGAGGCTGATGGTGGAGGATGCCGGGCCGTCGGTGGTTCTGCCCGCGTCGCTTGAGGGTGTGGGTGAGGTGCGGGCGGCGGGGCCGGACAATCCGGCGTATGTGATTTATACGTCGGGGTCGACGGGTCGTCCGAAGGGTGTGGTGGTGACGCATCGGGCGATCGTGAATCGTTTGTTGTGGATGCAGGCCGAGTACCGGCTCACCTCCGAGGATCGGGTGTTGCAGAAGACTCCGTCGAGCTTCGATGTGTCGGTGTGGGAGTTCTTCTGGCCGTTGATCGTGGGCGCGCAGCTGGTGTTCGCCAGGCCGGACGGGCACAGGGACCCGGAGTATCTGGCCGAGCTGGTCGAACGGGAGCGGATCACTACCGTCCATTTCGTCCCGTCGATGCTGCGGGCGTTCGTCGAATCCGGTGCCGATCTGTCGATCCTGACCAGGGTGATCTGCAGTGGCGAGGCCCTGCCCTCGGAGCTGGCCCGGCCGAACGTGCACAACCTGTACGGGCCTACCGAGGCCGCGGTCGACGTCACCTTCTGGCCGGCCCGCGAAGGTGCCGGGACGGGGACGGTGCCCATCGGACGGCCGGTGTGGAACACGCAGGTGCACGTCCTCGACCGGTACCTGCGCCCGGTCGCGCCGGGGGTGACCGGTGAGCTGTACCTGGACGGCGTTCAGCTGGCCCGTGGCTATCTGAACCGGCCCGGGCTCACCGCGTCCCGGTTCGTCGCCGCCCCGGGCGGCCGCCTGTACCGGACCGGCGATCTGGTGCGGCAGCGGAACGGGGTGCTCGAGTTCCTCGGCCGCGCCGATGACCAGGTCAAGCTGCGCGGCTTCCGGATCGAGCTGGGCGAAATCGAAGTCGCGCTCACCCGCGCGGGTGCCCGAAGCGCGGTGGCGGCGGTGCGGGACGACCGCCTGATCGCCTACGTCCTGGGCGAAGCGGACTCGGACAGCCTGGCCCGCGAGCTACCGGAGCACATGCGCCCGTCCGCGATCATCCAGCTGGACGAATTTCCGCTGACCCCGAGCGGCAAGCTCGACCGCAAGGCGCTGCCGGCGCCGGACTTCGCCGCGCTGGCCGGCACGCAAGCGCCTACGACCGAGGGGGAAGCTCTGCTGTGCGGGCTGTTCGCCGAGGTCCTGGGCTTGGCCGAGGTCGGCGCGGGGGACAGCTTCTTCGCCCTGGGCGGGGACAGCATCGTGTCGGTCCAGCTCGTCAGCCGCGCCCGCCAGGCCGGCCTGACGATCACGCCGCGGCAGGTGTTCGAGCACCGCACCCCGGCCGGGCTCGCCGCGGTCGCGGACACCGCGGTGACCGTGGCCGACGACGGGACCGGCCGCATCGAGCCGACGCCGATCATGCGCTGGAGCAAGGGCGGTCTCGCGCAGGCGATACTGCTGGTGGCGCCTGAGGATCTCACCCGCGAGAGTCTGGTTCGGACCGTGCAGGCGGTCCTCGACCGGCACGACGTGCTCCGTGCTCGCTGGGATGGCGCGTTGATCGTGCCGCCCCAGTCCTTCGACGCCGCCGAGATCGTGCGGGATGCCACCGGCGGCCTGGCGGAGGAGTTGCGCGCCGCGCGCGAGCGGCTGACCGACGAGCGGATGCTGCAGGTGGTCCGGTTCCCGGAGCGGGTGCTGATCGTCGCCGACCACCTGGTGGTGGACGGCGTCTCCTGGCGGATCCTGACCGATGACCTGGCGCAAGCCTGGCGCGGCGGCGAACTGAGGCGCACCGGCACGTCGTTCCGGCGCTGGAGCGAGCTGCTCGCGGCGCAGGACCGCAGCGCGGAAACCCAGCTGTGGCAAGGAATCCTCGACGGCGCCGACCCGGTGCTGAAACCCGGCGGGGAACAGCACGAGACGGGGTTCAGTGTGCCGCTACCCGACGGCGCCGAGCAGGCCGGTGTGCAGAAGCTGCTGATCACCGCGTTCGCCGGGGCGTTGGAGACCTGGCATGGCCGTGGTGACGCCGTGATCGCCGTCGAAGGTCACGGGCGCGAGGAACAGATCGCACCGGGTGTCGACTTGTCGTCCACGGTCGGCTGGTTCACCACGATCTTCCCGGTCCGGCTGCGCCCCGGCATGCGGCTGCGCGACGTCCGGGAGCAGTTGGACAGCCTGCCCGACCACGGCCTCGGCTACGGCATCCTCCGTCCGCCGGGCCTGCCGGAGCCGACGATCGTCGTCAACTACCTCGGCCGCCTGCGCTCCGGCGACGGCTCGCCGTGGTCGGTCGCGCCGGAGGCTCCCATGCTGCGGGTGCCGCCGCGCACCGAGCAGTGGGCCATGGAGGTCAACGCGGTCAGCGTCGACGGGCAACTGCATGTCGCCATCACCGGGCCCGCGGTGCCCGAGCTGACCGAACTGTTCCGCACGGCGCTGGCCGGCAGCGCGCCGACCGCGCTCGACACCGCACTGGTGGACGTTTCCGAAGAAGACATCGACGAGTTCGAAGAGGAGCTGGGCACGTGGTGAGTCAGCAGCCGACGGTGGGAGAGCTCCTGCGGGAGGTCACCGACCTGCTCGGGCCCGAGGCGGCGGAGTTGTCCGAGAACGACAGCCTCATCGAATGGGGTCTCGACTCGATCCAGCTCATGCAGGTCGCCACCCAATGGCGCCGGCAGGGCATCAAGGTCGGCTTCGCGAGGCTGGCCAAGAACCCGACGCTGGCCGGGTGGCGCGAGGTCCTCGCCGAGGCCGCCGGGGTCGCGCCCGAGCCCGAGGTGACCGTCGAAGTCGACGAGACCGAGCCGTTCCCGCTCGCGTTGATGCAGCACGCGTACTGGATCGGTCGCGACGAGGAGACGACCCTCGGCTCGGTCGCCGCGCACCTCTACGTCGAGTTCGACGGGCCCGACCTCGACCCGCGGCGCCTCGACACCGCCGTGCGCAAGCTCGTGGCCCGGCACGGCATGCTGCGCGCGGCCTTCCTCGACGACGGTCGCCAGCAGATCCTGCCCGAGCGTCCGCGGCCCGCGCTCGTTGTCCACGACCTGCGGGACCTCGACGAGGACGCCGCCTCCCGGCGGCTCGCGGAGCTGCGCGATTCCTCCTCCCACGCTCGCCTGGACGTGGCAGCCGGTGAGGTGTTCCAGATCCAGCTCAGCCGCCGGTCCGGCGACCGGGCCCGGCTGCACGTCGACGTCGACATGCTCGCCGCGGACGCGCTGAGTTACCGCGTGCTGCTGTCGGACCTGGCTTCCTACTACGACGAGCCGGACACCGAGCCGGCGCCGATCGCCTACAGCTACCCGCGCTACCTCGCTGAACGGTCGGTCAGCCGCACGGCCGAGCAGGCGAAGGCCCGCGAGTGGTGGCAGTGGCGGATCCCCGAACTGCCCACCGCGCCCGACCTGCCGCTGGTGCTGGAGGCCGAGCGCGCCGACGCCACCCGCGTCACCCGACGGCACCACTGGCTCGCGCCGGAGGACCGCAAGCGCCTCGCCGCCCGCGCCCACGAGCACGGCCTCACCCCGGCGATGGTCGTCGCGGCGGCGTTCGCCGAGACCCTGTCGTCGTGGAGCGGCCAACCGCGGTTCCTGATGAACCTGCCGATGTTCGACCGGCAGGGCACCCACCCGGACGTCGACAAGCTGGTCGGCGACTTCACCAGCTCGGTGTTGCTGGAGGCCGACTTCACCACGGAAGCGTCCTTTGTGGAGCACGCGCGAGCGCTGCAGGAGCGGATGCACGCCTCCGCCGAGCACGCCGCCTACTCGGGTGTCGAGGTCCTGCGCGACCTCTCCCGGCACCACGGCGAGCAGGTGCTCGCGCCGGTGGTGTTCACGAGCGCACTGAACCTGGGCGAGCTGTTCGACGCGCGCGTGCGACGGTGTTTCGGCGAAGCGGTGTGGATCATCTCCCAGGGCCCGCAGGTCCTGCTCGACGCCCAGGTCACCGAGGTCAACGAGGGCCTGCTGATCAACTGGGACGTGCGGGAGCACGCGTTCCCGGCCGGGCTGATCGACGCGATGTTCGCCGCGTTCCAGGGCCTGATCACCCGGCTCGGCCAGCGGGACGACGTGTGGGAGCAGCCGGTCGGCGACGCGCTCCCCCGAGCGCAGGCCGAGGTGCGGGAGCGGGTCAACGCGACCGAGGGGCCGCGCAGTGGCCGCCTGCTGCAGGACGGGTTCTTCGAGTTGGCCGCGAGGCGGCCGGACGCGCCCGCGTTGCTGTGGGGCGCGGACGGGTTGATGAGCTACGGGTCGCTGGCTTCGCGCGCACTGCGGATCGCGAAGTCGTTGCGGGACCAGGGTGTCGTGCCGGGTGACCTGGTCGGGGTGAGCCTGCCGAAGGGGCCGGACCAGATCGTGGCGGTGCTCGGTGTGCTGGCCGCGGGTGCGGGTTATGTGCCGATCGGTGTCGAGCAGCCCGCGGCGCGGGCTTCACGGATCCGGCGGATCGCCGGGCTGGAGCACGTGCTGACCGACGCGGCCGGGGCGGACGAGCCGCTGGCCGAGCCGGTGCGCGTGGACGAGGAGCAAATCGCCTACGTGCTGTTCACGTCCGGTTCCACGGGCGAGCCGAAGGGGGTCGAGGTGCCGCACCGGGCGGCGATGAACACGATCGACGACCTGACCGAGCGGTTCTCGGTCGGCGCGGCGGATCGGTGTCTGGCGGTGTCCGCTTTGGACTTCGATCTGAGCGTGTACGACATGTTCGGACTGCTGTCCGCGGGCGGGGCGGTCGTGCTCGTCGAAGAGGGCGACCGCAAGGAGGCACGGCAGTGGGTCGAGCTGGCCGCGTCCCGCCGGGTCACGCTGGTCAACTGCGTGCCGGCGCTGCTGGACATGCTGCTGTCCGCGGCCCGGCCGGGCGAGCTGAGCGGGCTGCGCACCGTGCTGCTGGGCGGTGACTGGGTGGGCACGGACCTGCCCGGGCGGGTGGCGGAGCAGGCGCCGCGGTGCCGGTTCGCCGGGCTCGGCGGCACGACGGAGACGGCGATCCACTCCACCGCTTGCGAGGTGCGCCGGGTGCCCCCGACCTGGCGTTCGGTGCCCTACGGCACGCCGTTGCGCAACGTGGTGTGCCGCGTGGTCGACGGGCGCGGGCGGGACTGCCCGGACTGGGTCGCGGGGGAGTTGTGGATCGGGGGCGACGGGGTCGCGCACGGATACCGCGCCGATCCCGCGCGCACGGCGGACCGGTTCGTTTGCCATGCGGGCCGCCGCTGGTACCGCACCGGTGACCTGGCGCGATACTGGCCGGACGGAACGCTGGAATTCCTGGGGCGCCGGGACTTCCAGGTCAAGGTCCGCGGGGTGCGGATCGAGCTGGGGGAGGTCGAGGCCGCTCTGGCCGAGTTCCCTGGGGTACACCGGGGCGTCGCGGGGGTGGCCGGGAACCAGCTGGTCGCCGCTGTCGGCGGCGCGGTCGACGGCTCGGCCGTGCGCTCGTTCGTGCGGACCCTGTTGCCGCCGCACATGGTCCCGGCCCGCGTGGTGGTGCTGGACGCGTTGCCGTTGACCGCGAACGGCAAGGTCGACCGGCGGGCGGTGGCCGGCCACTGGCAGGCCGCGGCGGACTCCTACGTCGCCCCGGAGAGCCCGCTGGAGCAGGTGCTGGCGAAGGTGTGGGCCGAGGTGCTGGGGGTGGACCGCGTCGGGCGGGACGACCAGTTCTTCGCCCTGGGTGGCGATTCCGTACTGGCGACGATGATCGTCGGGCGGTTGCGAGAGGCGCTGGACACGAGCGAGGTGACCGTTCGGACGCTGTTCTCGACGCTGACGGTGGCCGCGATGGCTGCCCGGCTGGCGGCGGAGGGGTCGCTGCCCGGGCGGTTGGAGCAGGTGGCGGAGATCTACCTCGAGGTGGACGCGCTCTCCGAGGAGGACCTGAACGCGCAGTTGTGACCGCCGAACGAAAAAGACCCCGGTCGCACATTTTCGACAATGTGCGACCGGGGTCGAGCGGGTCAGGACAGCTTCGCCAGCCCCGGCCTCAGCTTCTCCAGCACCCACGGGATGTCCAGCGCAGTCGGAGCGCGCAGCGCCGAGATGGTCTCCATGTCGACGACCAGGTAGTTGCCGTTTCTGATGCCGGCCACCAGCTGGTTGCTCTCGAAGGCCGACCGGTAGTCGGGCGAGGCGTAGGCGATGATCACCAGGTCGGCGGCGAGCTTGTCGTACTGCTCGGGGGTCAGCGAGCCGGTTGGGCTACCCGCGTCGGTCTGCGCCGCGTCGGTCACCTGCGGGCTCAGCCTGAGGCCGAGTGCCTCCACGAGCTGGACGGCGAAGTCCTGTTGCGACACCAGCGTGAAGATCTTGCCCGCGGTGTTGCCGACCGACGTGGTGAACGTCTTGCCCGCCGCGTTCGGGTACTGCGCCTTCAGCTGGTCGATCGCGCCCTGGGTGCTCGCGATCACCGCCTGCGCATCGGCGGTCTTGCCGAGCGCCTGCGCCGCCACCCGGACGTGCTCCTGCCAGGTCTGCGCGCCCCACTCGGTCGCGTAACCGACCGTCGGGGCGATCCTGGACAGGTTCGCGAACTCCTGGTCGAGGCCGTAGTCGGCCGTCGCGAGGATCAGGTCCGGCGTCAGCGCGCCGACCTGCTCGGCGCTGACCCCGCTGGCGGCGTTGACGATCTGCGTCCGCGCCGGGTCGATCTTGCCCTGCAGCCAGGACGGGACACCCTCCACACCGGACTTGTTGAAGAACGCGACCGGCGTGACGCCGAGTGCGACGGCGGCGTCGAGGTCGTCGGTCGACGTCCCGATCACGACCACGCGCTGCGGTGCGCGCTCGATCGTCGTCGTGCCGAACTTGTGCGTGATGCTCACCGGGAAGGCCGACGCGTCGGCACTCGCGGAGGACGCCGTCTGCGTCGACGAATCCTGCACACTGCCGCACGCCACGAGCCCGAGGCCGAGGACGCCCGCGACCGAAGCGGCCACGAGGGAGCGAAGTGCTCCGCCGGGCAGGCGAACCCTGCGAGACATGGCAACACCCTTTCGGAAAACGAAATCGGGACAAAGTGGGCCAAGTCAAGCAAGGCTAACCTAAGAAAGCAACCCCTGTGATTTGCGACGCGGATCACCACGAGCTGCCGAGACGTGCGTCACATCGTGTTTTCGCTGAGCGAAAACACCCCTTTGGCACCCCGTGTCGTCCTGTTTGACTCCGCGCACGAAATCGCACCGTTGCGAAGAAAAGGGCTCCCCCATGAACGCTCCCAGCCCGTCCCCGTTCATCCCCACCGAGCAGCGGCCCGGCAGCCCGCCCTACCGCGCGCTGTGGGCCGTCCTGCTGCTCGGCTGGGTCGCGAGTTACGCCGACCGCACGCTGACCGGTCCGGTGGTCACCTGGATGATCCACAACCACGTGGGTTTCATCGGGCAGGCCAGTGCCCCCAACGCGCTCGGCGGCCTGGTCGGGTCGCTGTTCTTCACCGGCTACATGCTCACGCAGTACCCGGGCGGGCGGCTCGGGGACCGGTTCGGGCACCGCGAGATGATCGTCATCTCGCTGCTCTGGGCCGGGGTGCTGACCGTGGTGTCCGGCCTCGTCACCGGGCTCATCGCATTCGTCGCCGCCCGCGTGCTCACCGGACTCGGCGAGGGTGTCTTCTACTCCAACGACCGCACCCTGATCCTCACGCACACACCGCCCGCGCGGCGCACGCTCGGGCTCGGCGTGGTGATCTCCGGGCTGTCCATCGGCGCCACCGTCGGTCTGGTGTGCACGTCGCTGCTGATCGACTGGGGCGAAACGCTCGGGCTGGGCCAGAACTCGTGGCGGGTGCCGTTCGTGGTGTTCGCCGTGGGTTCGCTGATCATCGCCTCGGTCTGCTGGTGGTTCTTCCGCGGCAGGCTCGGCGGACCGCTGAAGCTCGGCGCCCCGCTGCCGCGGCTGCTTGCGGTGTCCCTCCCGCTGCTCGTGGCCGTCGTCGTGCTGTTCGTGGTGTCCGACGAGCTGCGGTGGCCGACCTGGGGCACCGCGATCGGGTCCGGCGTGCTCGCGCTGATCGTGATCTCGGTGATCGTCGCGAAGTTGCGGCGCACCCCGGAACGGTCCACTTTGCTCGGTCGCGACATTGTGATCATCTACATCGCCTACATCGCGATCCTGTGGAACCTGTGGTTCTTCAACTTCTGGTCGGTCGCGATCATCCAGGACGCGACCAAGAGCACCCTGCTCGCCGCCGCGCTGACCGCCGCGTTCAACGCCGGCGCCGGCATCATCGGTTTCCCGGCCGGTGGGTGGCTGGCCGACTGGGCGCTGCGCCGCGGTTACGGCCGCAAGGGACTCCTGGTGTCGTTCACCGTCGTGTACTCGCTCCTGGTGTTCGTCTTCGCGGTCCAGACCAGCGCCGGCGGCCGGCCGTCCCTGGTCACCCTTGGGTTCCTGCTGTTCGTGTCCGGGCTGTTCTTCAACGCGCTGCAGCCCATCGCCCAGGGCATGACCGGCGACCTGGTCCCGGACGCGCAGCGCGGCTCGGCGTTCGGGCTGCTCAACCTGATCTCCGAGATCGGTGCCGTGGCGAGCCCGGTGGTGTCCGGCGTGCTCCGGGACGCCACCGGCAGCTGGGCCGCCGGCACCTGGGTGGCCGGCGGCATCATGCTCGTGTCCGGCCTGATGTACCTGTTCGTCCGGGAGCGCCGGCCCCAGCTCGTGCCCGCGTAACCACCACGCCGGCGGTGTGGGTCAGGCGGCCCGCGCCACCGGCGTGGTCGCCGGCGTCAGCGCGAGGTCGAGCACCTCACGCACGTTCGACACCGGGTGCACGTCCAGCTGGGCCAGGACGTCCGCGGGTACGTCGTCCAGGTCCGGCTCGTTGCGCTGCGGGATGATCACGGTCTTCATCCCGGCGCGGTGCGCGGCCAGCAGCTTCTGCTTGACCCCGCCGATCGGCAGCACCCGCCCGGTCAGCGACACCTCGCCGGTCATCGCGACGTCGGCCCGCACCACGCGGCCGGACAGCAGCGAGGCCAGCGCGGTGGTCATCGTGATCCCGGCCGAGGGTCCGTCCTTGGGCACCGCGCCCGCGGGGACGTGGACGTGCACGCCCCGGTCCTTCAGGTCGCCAACCGGCAGTTCCAGTTCGGCGCCGTGCGAGCGCAGGTAGGACAACGCGATCTGCACCGACTCCTTCATCACCTCACCCAGCTGCCCGGTGAGCGTGAGCCCGGAGCTGCCCGACTCGGGATCGGCCAGCGACGCCTCGATGTAGAGGACGTCACCACCCGCGCCGGTCACCGCCAGACCGGTCGCCACACCCGGCGTCGCGGTCCGCTGCGTCGACGCCGGCAGCGCCGACTCCGGCAGGTGCCGCGGCCGGCCGAGGTAGCTCTCCAGATCCGCCGCGTCGACGGTCAGCGGCAGCGTGGTCTCGTCCAGCGCGACGCGGGTCGCGATCTTGCGCAGCACTTTCGCGAGCGTCCGGTTCGCGTTGCGCACGCCCGCCTCGCGGGTGTACTCGGCGGCGATCCGGCTCAGCGCCGCGTCGGTGAACCGCACGTCGTCCCGGCCCAGTCCGGCCCGCTCCAGCTCCCGCGGCAACAGGTGGTCCCGGCCGATGACGACCTTCTCGTGCTCGGTGTAGCCGTCCAGCGTCACCAGCTCCATCCGGTCCAGCAGCGGGCCGGGGATGGTCTCCAGCGCGTTGGCCGTGGCGAGGAACACCACGTCCGACAGATCCAGCTCGACCTCGAGGTAGTGGTCGCGGAACGTGTGGTTCTGCTCGGGGTCGAGGACCTCCAGCAATGCCGCGGTCGGGTCGCCGCGGTAGTCGGCGCCCACCTTGTCCACCTCGTCGAGCAGGACCACCGGGTTCATCGACCCGGCCTCCTTGATCGCCCGCACGATCCGGCCGGGCAGCGCGCCCACGTAGGTGCGCCGGTGGCCGCGGATCTCGGCCTCGTCCCGGACACCGCCGAGCGCGACGCGGACGAACTTGCGTCCCATGGCCTTCGCGACCGACTCGCCGAGCGAGGTCTTGCCCACGCCCGGCGGGCCGACCAGTGCCAGCACCGCTCCGGAGTGCCGCCCGCCGACCTGGCCCTTGCCGGCGTCCGCGCGGCGGGCGCGCACGGCCAGGTACTCGATGATCCGTTCCTTCACGTCGTCCAGACCAGCGTGATCGGCGTCCAGAACCGCACGCGCCGCCGCGATGTCGTGGACGTCGGTCGTGCGGTCGTTCCACGGCAACTCGAGGACGGTGTCCAGCCACGTGCGGATCCAGCCGCCCTCCGGCGACGCGTCGGAGGTGCGCTCCAGCTTCTCGACCTCGGCCAGGGCGGCCGTGCGAACGTGCTCGGGCAGGTCGGCCTTCTCGACGCGGGCGCGGTAGTCGTCCTCGTCGGCCGAGCCGTCCAACTCGCCCAGCTCCTTGCGGATCGCCTCCAGTTGCCGGCGCAGCAGAAACTCCTTCTGCTGCTTCTCCATGCCCTCGGCCACGTCCTTGCGGATGGTGTCGGTCACCTCGAGCTCGGCCAGGTACTCCCGGCTCCACTCCAGGGCCTTCTCCAGGCGCGTCGGGACGTCGAGCGTGCGCAGCAGTTCCAGCTTCTGCTCCGTGCTCAGGAACGGCGAGTTGCCGGCGAGGTCGGCGATCGCGGACGGGTCCTCGACCTGCTGCACCGCGTCGATCATCTGCCAGCCGCCGCGCTGCTGGAGGATCGAGATCACGACGGTCTTGAACTCGGCGGCCAGCGCGCGGGCGTGGTCACCGGTGATCTCGGCGACAGGCTCGGCATACACCCAGCGCGCCGCGCCGGGGCCGTCGCCGTTTTCGCCGACCCGGGCGCGCCGGGTGGCGCGCAGCAGGACGGCGGCCTTGCCGCCTGGGATGCGGCCGACGCGCTCGATGGTCGCGACGGCGCCCAGTTCGGCGTACTCCCCGTGCACTCTCGGGACGATCAGGACTTCGGCCTGTGCGGCCGGGAGCGAGCGGATACCTGGGAACGACGGCGTGCTCGGGGTTTTGGCCTGCGCGGAGTCGACTGCGGCACGCGTCTCGGCGTCATCGAGCTCCAGCGGGACGATCATGCCGGGCAGCACGACGTCGTCGTCGAGAGGTAGTACGGGGAGGAGCCTCGTGTCGGTCATCTTCTTGCTCCCTACCTTGTTGAGTCTGCCTAGCTCAACTTTTTCGCGGGCTGGTTTGTTTCCGCAGGTAGTTCGCTCGAAGCGGACGGGATTCGGGAATAAACCGGGCGGGCGTCGCGACGCTCCCGCGCTCCGGGACTGAGACGATCCTCGCATTGCGGCGAAGGTTTTCCCGGGTGTAACCGGCAAAACCACGCTGAGTCATCGGCTCCGCATAATCGCTATCCCCGTTGAATCGTGATCAATACGAAGGAGTGCACTACGACGGCGCCCGGGGAACGCGTTGTAGTCGGTCAATGGCGCTTACCAGCGATTACCAGGAGCGATCACCGGAAAAACGCCGTCACCCGGAAGTCTCCGCTGGTCACCGCAGTTGGCACGTTGTTAACTATGAGGTGATGTCATGGCGGCCGGAAAGAGGCTGAAGTACGCCCTCCGGGGTACAGTGAGCCCCTCATTCGCGCCGAGATCACCATCTGGGGTGCGATGGGAACCGGCGAGCCGCACTGGGGCGAATGGGTGGAAGGAGGTTGCATGCCGGACTCCGATGGCAGGCCTGACGGCCCCATCCCGGCGGCAGCCGCCAATTCTGGTGGTGCCGAGGCGCGGGCGGACGAGCGCCGCTTCCGCGTCTACACGCTGACCGTCTTCTCCGTCGGTGTGCTCACCGCCGCCGCCGTCTCGCTGTGGCTGCCGTTCGACCGCTCGGCGAAGCTGTGGTGGATCGGCCCGGTGCTGGCCCTGTCCTTCCTGCTCGCCGAGCAACTCGGCATCAACGTCGACGTCCGGTCCGGCATCTCCTGGACCATCTCCTTCACCGAGATCCCGCTGGTCATCGGCTTCTTCGTGGCGCCGTTCGAAGTCGTGCTCGCGGCGCACCTGGTGGCCGGGATCAGCACGCTCGTGGTCCGCCGCGTGTCCGGCCGCGTGCTCTACAACGCGGGCGCGTTCCTGCTGGAGATCACCAGCGCGTTCGCGGTGGCCGGCCTGGTCGAGCGGATCATGGGCACGACCGAGATGACCTGGCCCGCCGCGCTCGCCGGCACCCTGACCGCGCCGCTGACCAGCACGCTGCTCGCGCTGGCCGCCGTCCGGGTGCTGCGCCGGCGGATGCGGATCGGCACCGCGCTCCGGCTCACCGGGCGCATCCTCGTCGTCGGGTTCGTCAACGCATCGGTCGGTCTGAGCGGTTACCTCGTGATCGCGGGCACGGCCAACGCGTGGCCCTTGGTGCTCGCCGTCTTCGCCGGGCTTTCCGCGCTCTATTGGGCCTACTCCGACCTGCTGCGTGAGCAGCGGGACATGGAAGCGCTTTCCGACGTCAGCCTGATGGTCGCGCGGTCCGGTCAGCAGGCCGCGGCTCGTCCTGCCAGCGGCGCCGACGATCTGGCGGCCGGGGTCAACGTCAGCGAGTGGGAGACCATCGCCGAGCGGATCAAGGACCAGCTCGCCGCCGGCCGCGTCGTGTTGCGGCTGCGGCTCGAACCGACCGCGGACATGCGGGCCGTCGTCGCGGGCGAGCCGATGCCCCCGGCCGACCTGCCCGCCGACGACCCGATGCTGCGGCTGCCCGGTTCGCACGTGCGGCACTTCCGGATCACCGAGTCCAACAACGACATCGCCGCCGGACTGCGGAACCGCGGGGCGCAGGAGGCGCTCGTCGTGCCGCTGCGCAGCGCGAACCAGCTGCTCGGCGTGGTCGAGGCGCACGACCGGCTGTCCCGCTGGCGGGGCTTCGGCAAGTACGACGTCCAGCTGCTCGGCACCATGGCGAGCCACCTGGCGACCGCGCTGGACAACCGCCGCCTGCTCGCCACCCTGCGTCACGACGCCTACCACGACCCACTGACCGGCCTGCTCAACCGTCCCGGTTTCCGGCAGGTCGCCCGCGAACCGCTCGCCGAGCACGGCACCTCCGCCGACGCGGCGGTGCTGCGCATCGACCTGGACGTGTTCTCCGCGGTCAGCGACGCGCTGGGCTACGCCTGGGCGGACCGGATGGTGATCGCCGCCGGGCGCCGCCTGCGTGACGCGCTCGGCCCGGACGTGCCGCTGGCCCGCCTGGAGGGCGCGTCCTTCGCCGCGCTGCTCACCGGCGTGCGCGGTCCGGCGGTGCACGACGTCGCCGAGCGGTTGCGTGCCCAGCTCTCCGTGCCCTACCCGGTCGACCGGCTCACCGTCGAGGCGAACGCGATGGTCGGCTACGCGGCCACCGCCGACGACGACACCGTCGACGACGGCGATGTGGACGCCCTGCTCCAACGGGCCGACGTCGCCGTCCGGGCCACCCGCGGCGGCGAGGAGGTCCGCGCGTACGTGCCGAGCATGGGCCAGATCTTCCTGCGCCGCTTCCAGATGGTCACGCAGTTCCGGCAGGCCATCGAGGAAGGCCAGGTCAGCGTCCACTACCAGCCGAAGGTGTCGCTGCCGAGCAAACAGGTCCTCGGCGTGGAGGCACTGGTGCGCTGGCAACACCCGGAGTTCGGCCGGCTCGACCCGGACGAGTTCGTGCCGGCCGTCGAGGCCGCGGGCCTGGTCGGCGTGCTGACCGGGTTCGTGCTGGAACAGTCGCTGATCCGGGTGCGGAAGTGGATGGACGAGGGGCTGCGGATCTCCGTCGCGGTCAACCTGTCGGTGCGCAACCTGGCCGACGGGGACTTCCCGGCGAAGGTCGTCGAGGCGCTGAACAGGTTCGACGTGCCGCCCGAGCTGCTGACCTTCGAGCTGACCGAGTCCGGCGTCATGGCCGACCCGCAGAAGGCCCTGCCGATCCTGCGCGAGCTGCACGCCCACGGCATCGTGCTGGCGGTCGACGATTTCGGCACCGGCTACTCGTCGCTCGCCTACCTGCGGCAGCTTCCGGTCGACGAGGTCAAGATCGACAAGAGCTTCGTCCTCGGCATGGGCACCGACCTGGGCGACCTCGCGGTGGTCCGCTCGATCGTCGAACTGGGCCACTCGCTGGGGCTGGCGGTCGTCGCCGAGGGCGTCGAGGAGGACGTCGCGCGGGACCAGCTCGAGGCGATGGGTTGCGATGTCGCCCAGGGTTACCTGATCTCGCGTCCGCTGGCCGAGGATCGTCTGGAAGCGTGGCTGCAGGCCCGCACCGCGCGGTCGGTGGGGCGCAAGATGGAGACGGTCCTGACCCTGCTCACGTAACGGGGACCCCGTGCACATGCGGTGGAGCGGGCAAGGTAATCTCTTCGAGGCTTCAACGTTGCGGCGTTGGAACTCGCCCCAATAGCTCAGTCGGCAGAGCGTCTCCATGGTAAGGAGAAGGTCTACGGTTCGATTCCGTATTGGGGCTCGGTGGTCAGCAGGCCCCTCCCGCCTTGGGGAGGCTTGCGGGCCGGTCAAGGCGGTGTAGCTCAGTCGGTAGAGCAAGCGGCTCATAATCGCTGTGTCGCCGGTTCAAGTCCGGCCACCGCTACGCGGATGGGCGGGCTGTGCTCACGTAATATGTGAGCCGGATCCGCTTCGTCAATGCCCTGGGGGTCAGACCCCCAGACCCCCGCCAGGGGGCGAGCCCCCTGGACCCCCGCTCGGGGTGACTTGGGAGGCCAGGTCGCCTGTGGGGGTTTTCGTTGTGTAGAGAAAGGCTTTGCTGTGGCTGCCACCGACGTGCGACCGAAGATCACGCTGGCGTGCGAGGTCTGCAAGCACCGCAACTACATCACCAAGAAGAACCGGCGCAACGACCCGGATCGCCTGGAGATGAAGAAGTTCTGCCCGAACTGCGGTACGCACCGGGTTCACAAGGAAACCCGCTGACGCCAGCACCCCAGGTTTCTCCCGAAGGCCGCTCCGATCACCGGGGCGGCCTTCGTGGTGTCCGAGTGCTCGGCAGCGGTAGGTAGGCTGCCCGGGTGCCTTTGGACCCCTCGTTCGTCGGGCGGACGTACCCGCCGGACTCAACGTATGAAGTCGGCCGCGAGAAGATCCGGGAGTTCGCCGCGGCGATCGGCGACGCGCACCCGGTCTACACCGACCCGGACGCGGCCCGTGCGGCCGGGTATCCGGACGTCATCGCGCCGCCCACCTTCCTCACCGTGATCAACCTGGACGCGATCAACGCCATCGCCGGGGATCCCGACCTGGGGCTGGACTACAGCCGCATGGTTCACGGCGACCAGAGCTTCACCTACACGCGCCCCGTGCACGCGGGCGACCTGCTCCGGGTCACCACCATGGTCGAGGACATCATGGCCCGCGCGGGCAACGACTTCCTGACCGTGCGCGGCGAGGTCGTCGACGCCGATGGTCAGCTGGTGTGCACGACGCGGGCGCAGCTCGTCGTGCGGGGAGAGGGGGCGGCCTGATGGCGTACGAGAAGGGCGTGGAGCTGCCTCCGCTGCAGGTGCATGTGACGCGGGACCAGCTGGTGCGGTATGCCGGCGCCTCCCTGGACTTCAACCCGATCCACTGGAACGAGCGGTTCGCGAAGGAGGTCGGCCTCCCGGACGTGATCGCGCACGGGATGCTGACCATGGCGCTGGGCGGGCGGCTCGTCACCGACTGGCTGGGTGATCCGGGCAAGCTGGTCGAGTACAGCGTCCGCTTCACCCGCCCCGTCGTGGTGACGCCGGAGGGCGCGGACGTCGAGTTCACCGGCAAGGTGGCCGAGGTCCGCGACGACGGAACCGCCCGGGTGGACATCACCGCCAAGTTCGACGGCAAGACCGTGCTGGGGAAGGCCCAGGCCGTCGTACGCTGACCGATTGCATCCCAAACTGGTACCGTAGTGGTATGACGAAGCAGATCGCTGTTCGCCTGCCCGACGAGCTGGTGTCGTTCATCGACCACGTGGTGGAGGAAGGCGGCGCCGCGAGCCGAGCCGAGCTGGTGTTCCGCGCACTCGAACGCGAGCGCCGGCGGTTGATCGCGGAGCGCGACATCGCCCTGCTGACGGCCGCCGTGCCCGACGACCTCGAGGGGATCGACGAGTACGCCGCCCCACTGGACGACCTGGACTGATGCGTCCCATCCACCTGGCCCGGCTCGACAAGGTCCGGCCGGTGCTGGTGCTGACCCGTGAGCTGATCCGCCCGCACCTGACGCGCGTCACGATCGCGCCGATCACGAGCACGATCCGCGGGTTGTCCACCGAGGTCGGGGTCGGCACGAGAAACGGGCTCGACCACGACAGCGTCGTGAGCTGCGACAACATCCAGACCATCCGGAAAGTGGCGCTGGGTAAGCAGATCGGCCGCCTGCTGCCGGACCAGGAACGCGACCTGACCGAGGCCATCCGCCTCGCCTTCGACCTCGACTGACACGCGCCCGGCGCCGCACATTTTCGACAATGTGCCGCCGCTCGACCGGGTCGTGGTCCGTCAGTCCACCAGGCGAAGAACCACGTCGGCCATCCCGCGTTCGCCCACCGCGTTGGGGTGCAGCTCCATCGCCGGCGAGGACGGCACCGCGTCTTCGACCCACTTGACCCGCGCCTTGGCGCACATGTCCTTGCCCTTGCTGGGCGTCGCGGTGTCGGCGTATCCGGCCTGGTTCGCCTTCGCTTCGGTGGCCAGCATGGTGTTGAGCTTCGTTAGGGAGGTCCGTAGGTAGGCCACGTCGTCCGGGCCGATCGGCAGGAACGGCCAGCATCCCGTCCCGTCCGGCAGGGCCGTCGGGTACCCGACCACGATCACCTGCGCCCGGGGCGCGCGTTCGTGGATCTGGGTCAGCGCGTCGCCGATCCGGGGCGCCGTCGCCCCGATCCGATCCGCCAGCTGGTCCCGCCCGCCCGCGGTCAGGCGTGGTGCGCACAACGACACCGCCTGATTCGTGGTCAGGCATTCGCGGGCCAATCCCACCAGCCCGACATCGTTGCCGCCGATCCCGAGCGTCACCAGCGTCGTGTCCGGGGTGACCGCATCCAGCTGCGGCGGGTTGACCCCGGTCGAGGTGGTCTGCGGCTCGGTGAGGTGCCGGGTGGTCGCGCCGCCGCAACTCACGTCGGCGAACGACACCGGCCGCAGCTTCGCGGCGACGAGGTGCGGGTAATTGTTGTCCGAGCGCGCGCAGCCGGGTGGCGCGCCCGCGGGCGCCCCGGTTCGCGGCGCGGACGTGTAGGAGTCGCCGAGCGCGACGTACCGGCCGGTGCCGGGGCCGATCACCGACCCCGGCGGTTTGGGTGGCTCGGCCGAATCACCCCGGTCGCTGCGCCAGTACACGACACCGGCGACCGCCGCCCCGACGAGCGCGGCCACCGTCACCCCGATCAGCACCTTCTTTCCCACACTTCGCGGCTACCCCGAAAACGCCGAAGAGCCACTTCCGGGGGAGCGGAAGTGGCTCTTCGGTGATCCGATCGGGTTACTTGGCCTCGGACAACAGGGCGGCGATCCGCTGCACGCCCTCGACGAGGTCGGACTCGGCCAGGGCGTAGGAGAACCGGAAGTAGCCAGGAGTACCGAACGCCTCGCCGGGCACCGCGGCCACGTCGGCCTCGCGCAGCATCAGGTCGGCGAGCTCGAGCGTGTCCGACGGCTTGTCGCCGCGGATCTCCTTGCCCAGCAGATCCTTGAAGGAGGGGTACACGTAGAAGGCGCCCTCCGGGGTCGGGCAGGTGACGCCGGGGATGTCCGACAGCAGCGAGACGATCTTCTTCCGGCGCACGTCGAAGGCGGCGCGCATCTGCGCGACCACGTCCAGCGGCCCCGCGACGGCGGCCAGTGCGGCTCGCTGGGCGATGTTCGACACGTTGCCGCAGAGGTGCGACTGGTAGCCCGTCGCGGCCTTGATCACGTCCTTGGGACCGGCGATCCAGCCGACGCGCCAGCCGGTCATCGAGTAGGTCTTCGCGACCCCGTTCAGGACCAGCGTCTGGTCGGCGAGTTCGGGAACCACGACCGGCATCGAGTGGTTCTCGGCGCCGTCGTAGGTCAGGTGCTCGTAGATCTCGTCGGTGACCACCCAGATCCCGTGCTCGTAGGCCCACTTGCCGATGGCCTCGATCTGCTCCCGGCTGTAGACCGCGCCGGTCGGGTTGGACGGCGAGTTGAACAGCAGGACCTTCGTGCGGTCGGTGCGCGCGGCCTCGAGCTGCTCGACGGTGACCCGGTAGCCGGTCGACTCGTCGGCCGTGACCTGCACCGGCACCCCGCCCGCGAGCTTGATCGACTCGGGGTAGGTGGTCCAGTAGGGCGCCAGCAGCAGGACCTCATCGCCCGGGTCGCACAGCGTGGCGAACGCGGAATAGACGGCCTGCTTGCCGCCGTTGGTGACCAGTACCTGGCTGGGCTCGATGGCGAAGCCGGAGTCCCGCAGCGTCTTCGCCGCGATGGCCTCCTTCAGCTCGGGCAGACCGCCGGCCGCGGTGTAACCGTGGTTGGCCCGGTCGTGAACGGCCTTCGCGGCCGCTTCGACGACGTAGTCGGGAGTGGGGAAGTCCGGCTGCCCCGCACCGAAGCCGATCACCGGGCGGCCCTGCGCCTTCAGCTCCTTGGCCTTCGCGTCCACGGCGAGGGTGGCCGACGGCGTGATGCCGCCGATCCGGGCCGAGATGCGGGAGCTTGCCGTGACGGTTGCGGGTGCGCTCATGGCCCACATCGTCGCATGTCCGGTGTGTCGAGAAGCACGCGGGAGGCCGTGGGAGGCCCTCGGTTGCGGGCTGGTTCAGGGCTTGCCGTAGACTTCCGAACCTGGAACGTTCGGCGCCTGACCCCGCACGGCATGCGGGGATGGTCAAGGGCGTCCAGCGAGCGACTGGTTCGCTCGAAGGGGTGTAGCTCAATTGGCAGAGCAGCGGTCTCCAAAACCGCAGGTTGCAGGTTCAAGTCCTGTCACCCCTGCGTCGATGTAGGTGCCTTAACGGAGGAGTGGTCGTGAGCGACAACGACGCCGGCGGCAAGGACCAGGAGCAGGAGCCCAAGCAGGCTGCCCGTCCGGTCACGGCCGCGGCGCGGCGCGAACGTCGCGCCTCCGCGCGCCCTGCCGGCAAGGCGGCCAAGGACGGCGACAGCGCGCGTCCGTCGGGCAAGGCTTCGGTCAGCGCCCCGGCCACCGAAGGCAAGGCCAAGGCCGGCGAGGTCAAGAAGGGGCGCGCGACCCCGAAGCGGACCCGTAAGGAAAAGAAGCCGTCGCTGTTCGCGAGGCTGGTGCGGTTCATCCGCGAGGTGTGGGCGGAGCTGCGCAAGGTCATCTGGCCGACGCGTAAGCAGATGGTCACCTACACCACGGTCGTGCTGGTCTTCGTGGCCTTCATGGTCGCGCTGGTCGCGTTGCTGGACTTCGCGTTCCGCAAGGGCGTGTTCTGGCTGTTCGGCTGAGCGCGTCTGCGGGCCGGCACGGACACGACAAGCGATCAAACGAGAGGACGGAACGTGACCTCCGAGAACGGCGTCGCAGCCGGCGACGAGTACGACGAGCCGGTCGAGGCGGCCACCGTGGCTGAGGACGAGGCCGCCGTGTCCGACCAGGACGCCGACGGCGCGGTCGCCGAACTCGACGCCGAGCCGGTCGAAGCCGCCGCCGAGGACCAGCCGGTCGAAGCCGCTGCCGAGGACGAGCCCGTCGAGGCCGCTCCGGTCGAGGACGACGACGAGGACCCGGTCGAGAAGCTGCGCAAGGAACTGAGCTCGCTGCCGGGCGAGTGGTACGTCGTGCACTCCTACGCGGGCTACGAGAACAAGGTCAAGAACAACCTCGAGACCCGCACCCAGACGCTGGACGTCGAGGACTACATCTTCCAGATCGAGGTTCCGACCGAAGAGGTCACCCAGATCAAGAACGGCCAGCGCAAGGTCGTCCAGCAGAAGGTGCTGCCCGGCTACATCCTGGTCCGGATGGAGCTCAACGACGCGTCGTGGAGCGCGGTCCGCAACACGCCGGGTGTCACCGGTTTCGTCGGCGCGACCTCGAAGCCCTCGCCGCTGAGCATCGGCGACGTGCTGAAGTTCCTGGCCCCGAAGGTCGAGAAGGCCGCACCGGCGAAGGCCAAGGGCGAGGCCGCCACGGCGGAGGCTGCCCTGGGCGCCCCCGCGGTCGAGGTGGACTTCGAGGTGGGCGAGTCGGTCACCGTCATGGACGGCCCGTTCGCGACACTGCCCGCGACGATCAGCGAGGTCAACGCGGACGCGCAGAAGTTGAAGGTCCTGGTGTCGATCTTCGGCCGCGAGACGCCGGTCGAGTTGTCGTTCACCCAGGTCTCCAAGATCTGACGACCCAGTACACTGGATCGTTGGCCCTCGCGCGCAGGCAGGCGCGCGGGGTACTCGGTACTGAATAGGAACTAGGAATGCCACCCAAGAAGAAGAAGCTTGCAGCGATCATCAAGCTGCAGATTCAGGCGGGTGCCGCGAACCCGGCTCCGCCGGTCGGCCCCGCGCTGGGTCAGCACGGCGTCAACATCATGGAGTTCTGCAAGGCCTACAACGCCGCGACCGAGTCGCAGCGCGGCAACGTGGTGCCGGTCGAGATCTCCGTGTACGAAGACCGGTCGTTCGACTTCAAGCTGAAGACGCCGCCGGCCGCCAGGCTGCTGCTGAAGGCCGCGGGCATCGACAAGGGCTCGGCCGAGCCGCACAAGACCAAGGTCGCCAAGGTGACCTGGGACCAGGTGCGCGAGATCGCCGAGACCAAGAAGTCGGACCTCAACGCCAACGACATCGACCAAGCAGCCAAGATCATCGCCGGCACCGCCCGGTCGATGGGCATCACGGTCGAATAGCCCCGACGGGCACGCAGTGGGAGAGCCAGGCGCTGGCTCGTCACCACAACTGATCCACTTTCTAGTTAAGGACAGAAATGGCAAAGCGCAGCAAGGTTTACCGCCAGACCGCTGAGCAGGTCGACCGCGCGCGGCTGTACGCGCCGCTGGAGGCCGTCAAGCTGGCGAAGGAACTCTCCAAGTCCAAGATGGACGAGACGGTCGAGGTCGCGATGCGCCTCGGCGTCGACCCCCGCAAGGCCGACCAGATGGTCCGCGGCACCGTGAACCTGCCGCACGGTACCGGTAAGACCGTCCGCGTCATCGCGTTCGCCGTCGGGGACAAGGCCGCGCAGGCCGAGGCCGCCGGTGCGGACGCCGTGGGCAGCGACGACCTGATCGAGCGAATTCAGGGTGGCTGGCTCGACTTCGACGCCGCTGTCGCGACGCCGGACCAGATGGCGAAGGTCGGGCGGATCGCCCGCATCCTGGGCCCGCGCGGTCTGATGCCGAACCCGAAGAGCGGCACCGTGACGCCCGACGTGGCCAAGGCGATCACCGAGATCAAGGGCGGCAAGATCGACTTCCGGGTCGACAAGCAGGCGAACCTGCACCTGGTGATCGGCAAGGCCTCGTTCGACGTCGAGAAGCTGGTGGAGAACTACGCGGCCGCGCTGGACGAGATCCTCCGGGCGAAGCCGTCCGCCGCGAAGGGCCGTTACCTCAAGAAGGTCGTCGTCTCGACCACCATGGGGCGCGGCATCCCGGTCGACCCGGCCCGGACGCGCAACCTGCTCGCCGAGGACGCGACCGTCTGACGTAGCTCTGGTGAGAGGGCCCTGGCGCTTGCCGCGCCGGGGCCCTTTCTCATCGGCTGGTCGGCGTCGCCGGAGAACCGACGGTGCTCGGTGCCGGGCAGGTTGCGGGACCAGGTTCGTGGCCGGTGATCAACCATTGGCCCTTGTCGACCCGCTGAACCCTGAACACTCCCAGGGGCGGTCCGCCGCGAACAGCGAACCGGCATGAGTCGATCGTGACCGTGTCACTCACCGGCGGTTCGGCGAGGGAGCTGGGGATCGACTCGGCGTAGTCGTTGATGCTCGTGACCTCCGCCTTCAACGCGAAAACCGCTTGCTGGCAGTCGGGAAAGCCGAGATCCTCCGCGAACTTTTGCTGTATCGGGATGTCGAACGAGCCGCAGGCCAGGTCGGGTCGGTTCTGGGCGATCTGGGCGTACACCATCCGGACCGCCTCGTACGGAGAGGTCGAGAAGATCTTGTTCGTGTGGTAGGTCCCGCCGCCGGTCTCCGATGCCGACTTGTTCTCGTCCTGGCTCGGGAAGAAGTGGTTGTACGCGAGCTTCCCGGCGATGAGCAGGACGACGAGCAGCAGCAGCGCGGACAGCAGCTTCCCCGCGAGGCGTTTCGCCCAGCGGGGGGCTTTGATCTTCGGCCGGGGGCGTGGGGCGGGCTCCAGCTGACCGTACGGCGGTGGCGGCGCCGGCGGCCCGCCGTGATCCCCACCGCCGTAACCCGCGGCGCTCTGCACGGGCGCGTTCTGGGTGGGCACCAACTGGCCGTTGCCCTGCCGCTGGGCCTCGCTGTAGCGCAGGAAGTCCTGGAACTGCTGGAACTGCTGGAACTGGCGCAGTTGCTCCGGATCCAGCTGCGGCCCCACGGGTCCGACCGGCGAACCGCTCCGTTCCGGTGTCGCCGGCTCGTCGCGGGAGGGGTCGTCGGGCTGTTGGCCTGGTCGCTGCTCCACCACCCGCCCATGATGCCTGCCGCCCCGTGGTCGAGTCACCACGGACCGCGCAAACCGGGGGTGCCGCCGGCCGGCGAAAACCGGCAGGTACTCTTGACGACGGTTCTACCGAAGACCGCTGGTTCTTCGCGTGTCACAGCGCGAAGCGAAGTGCCCCGCACAGGAGGGGCGGCCCGCGCAGGAAGAACGAGGCCGCACACGACCGTGTGTGCATCAGACGCCCCGTGCTTGCTGCGCGTGGGCGTTTTCTTCTTCGCGGGACTCCTCGCCAAGGCGGTCACACCAGCCAAGAGAGGAGGCGACCCATGGCGAAGCCGGACAAGGTGGCGGCCGTCGCCGAGATCGCGGACCGGTTCCGCAGCAGCTCGGCCACGGTCATCACCGAATACAACGGCCTCTCCGTGTCCCAGCTCAGCGAGCTGCGCCGCGCTCTCGGCACCAGTGCCAAGTACCGGGTTGCGAAGAACACCCTCGTGCAGCGGGCCGCGGAAGAGGCCGGCGTCGAGGGTCTTCAGGAGCTCTTCGTCGGCCCGACCGCGATCGCCTTCATCACGGGTGAGCCGGTCGACGCCGCCAAGGCCCTGAAGAAGTTCGCCAAGGACAACGCCGCCCTGGTCATCAAGGGCGGCTACATGGACGGCCGCCCGCTGTCCGTCGAAGAGGTCGACCAGATCGCCGACCTCGACAGCCGCGAGGTTCTCCTCGCCAAGGCGGCCGGCGCGTTCAAGGCCAAGCTGTCCCAGGCCGCGGCACTGTTCCAGGCCCCGGCGTCCCAGGTCGCCCGCCTCGCGCAGGCCCTCGCGGACAAGCAGCAGGGCGACGAGGCACCCGCCGAGAGCTGACGTACCACCCACCCCGTACCACCTGTTAGGAAGGAACGCCATCATGGCGAAGCTGAGCACCGACGACCTGCTCGACGCTTTCAAGGAGCTGACCCTGCTGGAGCTCTCGGACTTCGTGAAGAAGTTCGAGGAGACCTTCGACGTCACCGCCGCCGCCCCGGTCGCCGCCGTCGCGGCCGCCCCGGGCGCCGCTGCCGCCCCGGTCGAGGAGGAGAAGGACGAGTTCGACGTCATCCTCGAGGGTGCCGGCGACAAGAAGATCCAGGTCATCAAGGTCGTCCGCGAGGTCGTCTCCGGTCTGGGCCTGAAGGAGGCCAAGGACCTCGTCGAGGGCGCCCCGAAGCCGCTCCTGGAGAAGGTCGACAAGGACGCCGCCAACGCGGCCAAGGAGAAGCTCGAGGCTGCCGGCGCCAAGGTCAGCGTCAAGTAGTCGCGATTTCGCATCTCGAAAAAGCGGACCATCCCGAGCGGATGGTCCGCTTTTTTCGTTCACCTGGATTGTGGCTTGAAAAACTGGTGAGTAACCTGCTCGGGACTTGACTCGTTGCACTCTGTTGACGCCGCGCAGGCGTGGCCGGGGTGCCGGTCCAGGGCGTCGGAGCTGCGGGAGGTTCGATGGGTGCCGAGGTGGTCATCGAGGGGCTGACCAAGTCCTTCGGGCGGCAGACCATTTGGCGTGACGTGACCTTGACCCTGCCGCCAGGCGAGGTGTCGGTCATGCTGGGTCCGTCGGGCACCGGCAAGTCCGTGTTCCTCAAGTCCATGATCGGCCTGCTCAAGCCCGACCGGGGCAAATGCGTCATCAACGGCGTCGACATCGTGCGGTGCAGCGAACACAAGCTCTACGAGACGCGAAAGCTGTTCGGTGTGCTGTTCCAGGACGGCGCGCTGTTCGGGTCGATGAACCTGTACGACAACGTCGCCTTCCCGCTGCGCGAGCACACCAAGAAGTCCGAGACCGAGATCCGCCGGATCGTGCTGGAAAAGCTCGAGATGACCGGCCTGGCCGGCGCGGAGAAGAAGCTGCCGGGCGAGATCTCGGGCGGGATGCGCAAGCGAGCCGGACTGGCCCGCGCCCTCGTGCTGGACCCGGAGATCATCCTGGTCGACGAGCCGGACTCCGGCCTGGACCCGGTCCGCACCACCTACATCTCCCAGCTGTTCATCGACGTCAACGCGCAGATCGACGCCACGTTCCTGATCGTCACCCACAACATCAACCTGGCGCGCACGGTGCCGGACAACCTGGGCATGCTGTTCCGCAAGGAGCTGGTCATGTTCGGCCCTCGCGAGGTGCTGCTGACCAGTGAGGAACCGGTGGTCAAGCAGTTCCTGGGCGGCCGCATGGACGGGCCGATCGGCATGTCCGAGGAGAAGGACACCGCTCAGATGGCCGCCGAGCGCGCGATGTTCGAGGCCGGCCACCACGCGGGCGGCGTCGAGGACGTCACCGGCATCCCGGCCCAGATGCATCCGACCCCGGGCGTGCCGACCCGGCAGGGCGCGATCCGCCGCAAGGACCGGGTCATGCGGATCCTGCACACGCTGCCACCGCCCGCGCAGGAGGGGATCATCGAATCCCTGAGCCCGGAGGAGCAGCGCCACTACGGCGTCGCCCCGCGCCGGGCCGTGCACAGCGCCGGCCGTCCCAGCGGCCCGACCCAGCCCCTGCCCACGCACCACCGGGGCAGGCTCTCCGACGAGGAGATCGCGCGGATGCCGCAGTCCGGCTGGTCCAGAACCGAGAGCACCGACCGGTTGCGCGGCCCGGGGGCCGGTGAGGCATGACGGCCAATTCGGCCAACGTTCCCGGGATCGGAATGCTGCGCGAGACCGGGAAGCTGTTCGCCCTCGGGCTGGACATCATCCGCGGCTTCTTCCAGCCGCCGTTCCAGCTGCGTGAGTTCATCCAGCAGTCGTGGTTCATCGCGAGTGTCACGATCCTGCCCACGGCCCTGGTGGCGATCCCGTTCGGCGCGGTCATCTCGCTGCAGTTCGGTTCGCTCGCGCGCCAACTCGGCGCGCAGTCCTACACGGGCGCAGGCAGTGTGCTCGCGACCGTGCAGCAGGCCGCTCCGCTGGTGACCGCGTTGCTCGTCGCCGGCGCCGGCGGGAGCGCGATCTGCGCGGACATCGGGGCACGCACGATCCGCGAGGAGATCGACGCGATGGAGGTGCTCGGCGTCTCCGCGGTGCAGCGGCTGATCGTGCCGCGCGTGCTCGCCTCGATGCTCGTCGCGCTGCTGCTCAACGGCATGGTCAGCGTCATCGGGGTGCTCGGCGGCTACTTCTTCAACGTGGTGCTGCAGGGTGGCACCCCGGGTGCGTACCTGGCGAGCTTCTCGGCGCTGGCGCAGCTGCCGGACCTCTGGGTCGGCGAGATCAAGGCCCTCATCTTCGGCTTCATCGCCGCCGTGGTCGCCGCCTACCGCGGGCTGAACCCCGCCGGCGGCCCGAAGGGCGTCGGTGACGCGGTGAACCAGTCCGTCGTCATCACGTTCCTGCTGCTGTTCGTCGTGAACTTCGTGATCACGCTCATCTACCTGCAGATCGTCCCCGGAAAGCTGAGCTGATCATGGCGAGCATCGGTCAGACGGCGAAGCGGATCGCCCACCGTCCGCTGGAGATCCTGGACAACTTCGGCGACCAGATGTCGTTCTACATCCGGGCGCTGGCGTGGACGCCGCGCACGATCCGCCGCTACACGAAAGAGGTCCTGCGCCTCCTGGCGGAGGTGAGCTTCGGCTCGGGGTCGCTGGCGGTCATCGGCGGCACGGTCGGCGTGATGATCGGCCTGACCCTGTTCACCGGTGTGCTCGTCGGCCTGCAGGGCTACTCGGCGCTGAACTCGATCGGCACGTCGGCGTTCACCGGCTTCCTGACGGCGTTCTTCAACACCCGCGAGATCGCGCCGCTGGTCGCGGGCCTGGCGTTGTCGGCGACTGTCGGCGCCGGGTTCACCGCGCAGCTGGGCGCGATGCGGATCTCCGAGGAGATCGACGCGCTCGAGGTCATGGGCGTGCCGAGCCTGCCGTACCTGGTGACCACCCGGATCATCGCCGGGTTCGTGGCGGTCATCCCGCTGTACGTGATCGGCCTGCTGTCGTCCTACCTGGCGTCCCGGCTGGTCGTCATCTACATCTACGGCCAGTCGGCGGGCACCTACGACCACTACTTCAACCTGTTCCTGCCACCGCAGGACGTCTTCTACTCGTTCATCAAGGTGCTGATATTCAGCGTCGTGATCATCCTGACCCACTGCTACTTCGGCTACCGCGCGTCCGGCGGTCCGGCGGGTGTGGGTGTGGCGGTGGGCCGCGCCGTGCGGCTGAGCATCGTCACAGTCGCCATCATCAACTTCTTCATCGGGTTCGCCCTCTGGGGCACCTCGGTGACGGTCCGGATCGCGGGGTGAGGACACCGTGGTGACCTTGCGCCGCAGGCTCCTGGGCCTGCTCCTGATCGCCGTGCTGGTGGGCGGCGTGACCCTGTCGATCGCGTTGTACAACAAGGCGTTCACGCCGACCGTCGAAGTGAAGCTGCAGGCCGGCGACGTCGGCAACCAGTTGCTGCCGCAATCCGACGTCAAGGTCCGCGGGCTGATCGTCGGCTCGGTGAAGTCGATCGAGGCGAACGCCGAGGGCGCCACGCTGACCCTCGCGCTGGACCCCGCATCCGCGAATCTCATCCCCGAGAACGTCAGCGCGCGCTTCCTGCCGAAGACGCTGTTCGGCGAGCGGTACGTCTCGCTGGAGATCCCGGACCGGCCCTCGGCCAGAAAGCTCGCCACCGGTGACGTGATTCCGCAGGACCGCACCCAGAACGCGGTCCAGCTGTCGCAGGCACTGGACGACCTGCTGCCGGTGCTGCAGGCCGTGCAGCCGGAGAAGCTGTCCACCACGCTGACCGCGATCTCGACCGCCCTGCAGGGCCGCGGCGCGACGCTCGGGCAGACCCTGTCCGAGCTCGGCACCTACCTCGGCGATCTCAACCCGCACCTGCCGCAACTGCAGGCGAACCTGCGCGAGCTGGCGAAGTTCTCCGGCAACCTCAGCGACGCGGCGCCCGACCTGGTGCGGACGCTGGACAACCTGTCCACCACGAGCCGGACGGTGGTCGACGAGCAGCAGAACCTGCAGGCCCTCTTCGCCAACGTGACGGCCGCGTCGCAGACCCTCGAATCGTTCGTGCGCGCGAACGCGAACAACCTGATCACCCTGGCCCGGAACTCGCGCCCGACCGCCGAGCTGCTGGCGAAGTACGCGCCGGAGTACCCGTGCCTGTTCGGGTCGATGGCCGATCTGGTGCCCTACGTGGACCAGTCGCTGGGCAAGGGCACGAGCCAGCCCGGTCTGCACGCGACGGTGGAGATCGTCACCAACCGCGGGCCCTACGAACCCGGCCGCGACGAGCCGCGGTTCGCGGACAAGCGGGGTCCGCGCTGCTACAACGTCAACGACTTCCCGCAGCCGTTCCCGCAGTACCCGCCCGAGGGCCCGATCAAGGACGGGTCGCAGCCGACCCCGGGTTCGCGGCCGGCCAGTGACGGCCTCGTCCCGGCCAATACCATCGCCGACGCCGGCGGTTACAACGGCGGTGGCGCGGCGGGCGGCAACCCGGCCAACACCCCCGCCGAGCTGGGCTTCCTGTCCCAGCTCGTCGGC
>Ga0081455_10000125_pt1 | contig 89043 bp, 91 predicted proteins | sample TabmetS3T2R1_FD_70207 | JGI IMG/M metagenome (GOLD analysis project Ga0081455, IMG submission 70207) | Tabebuia heterophylla rhizosphere microbial communities from the University of Puerto Rico - S3T2R1 | ecosystem: Host-associated > Plants > Roots > Rhizosphere ... | reverse complement strand
CCTCCGCGGCTGACCCCCCCCCGACGATCCGTCACTCAGACAGTCACCATCCGCCACTCGGACAGCGACGATCCGTCACTCGGGTCCTGTCTAACTGACGGATGGTGACTGTCTAAGTGACGGATCGTCGAACGCGGGAGATCTCGTAGAGGGCGATGCCGGCGGCGACTCCGGCGTTGAGCGACTCGAGCTCGGTCGCCATCGGGATCGCGACCCGCACGTCGCAGGTTTCGGCGACCAACCGTGACAGGCCCTTGCCTTCGGACCCGACGACCAGCACCAACGGCCCATCGGCCAGGTCGAGCTCGGGCAGCGCCACCTCGCCATCGGCCGCGAGCCCGGCGATCATCAGGCCGGACTCGGCGTACGCCTTGAGCTGCCGAGTCAAGTTGGTCGCCCGTGCCACCGGGATCCGGGCCGCGGCACCGGCCGAGCTCTTCCAGGCGGAAGCTGTCATGCCGGCGGCCCGGCGTTCGGGTACGACGACCCCATGCGCACCGAAGCCGGCGGCCGACCGTACGACGGCACCGAGGTTGCGCGGATCGGTGACGCTGTCCAACGCGACAATCAGCGCCGGCTCATCCGCATCGGCCGCCGCCGCAGTCAGATCGTCGGGATGCGCGTACTCGTAGGCCGGCACCCGCATCGCGACGCCCTGATGCACTGCTCGCGACGTCATCCGGTCGAGCTCGCCCCGCGTCACCTCGGTGATTGGGAGCCGCTGCTCCGACGTGAGCCGGAAGACCTCGCGGAGCCGGTCGTCGCGCTCAGTGCCTTCGGCGACGTACACGGTCCGGGCCGGCACTCGCGCTCGCAACGCCTCGACGACCGCATTGCGCCCAGCGACCCACTCGTCGCCGTCGTCGCCTGACCGGCGCGGCGTGCGACTGGTCCGATCGCGCTCCGCGGCCTTGGCCCGACGCTGCGCCGGATGGCCCGGCCGGTCCTTGGCCTTCGGCGTCGGGCCCTTGCCCTCGAGACCGCGACGGCGGCGGCCGCCAGAGCCTGCGGTCGGATTGCCCTTGGTGGTCTTGCGGACCGCGCCGCGTCGTTTGCTGCTACCCGGGATGGCTCAGCCCTCGCCTCGAGGCGTCACGGTCCAGCGCGGACCGGACGGCGTGTCCTCGACCTCGACACCGGCGTCGCGAAGCACATCTCGAATCGCGTCGGCCGCCGCGAAGTCCTTACGGGCGCGGGCCTCGGCGCGCTGCGCGACCAGACCCGACACGAGCGCGTCGATGCTGCCTCGCAGGCCGGAGTCGCCCGACCGTTGCGCGGCCCATGGCTCGGCGAGCGGATCGACACCGAGGATGCCGAGCATCCGGCGTACGGAGGCGAGATTGCTCCGCAACGCGTCGGAGTCGCCGTCGGCGAGCAGCTTGTTGCCTTCGCGTACGACGTCGTGCAGTGCCGCCAGGGCCGCCGGCACACTCAGGTCGTCGTCCATCGCGGTCTGGAACCCAGCGGCCACGACCCCGTAGTTCGCGTCGACACCGCCGGTGATCTCGGTGGCGCGCTGGACGTACCCCTCGATCCGGCCGAAGCTCGTCGCGGCCTCGTCGAGCGCCTCGTCGGAGTACTCGATCTCGGATCGGTAGTGCGGCGCGAGCAGGTAGAAGCGAAGCACGATCGGGCGGATCCGCTTCACCATCTCGTGGACGAGCAGGTAGTTGCCGACCGACTTGCTCATCTTCTCGCCGGTCAGGTTGACCATCGCGTTGTGCATCCACAGCCGGGCGAACGGCCGACCGGCGGCGCGCGACTGGGCCTGCTCGTTCTCATGATGCGGGAACCGCAGGTCGAGCCCGCCGCCATGGATGTCGAACTCGTCGCCGAGGTACTTGCCGGACATCGCCGAGCACTCCAGATGCCAGCCCGGCCGACCCAGTCCCCACGGCGCGGGCCAGGCCGCCGTCTCAGGCTCCTCACCCTTCTTGAAGCCCTTCCACAGCGCGAAGTCACGCGGGTCGCGCTTGCCCCTCGGGTCGGCGTCGGCGGCCGGCGCCATGTCGTCGATGCGCTGGTTGGACAGCTCGCCGTACGCGGGCCACGAGCGCACGTCGAAGTACACGTCGCCGGAGCCGTCAGGGGCGACGTACGCGTGCCCCTTGACGATGAGTTCGCTGATCATCTCGATCATCTCGGGGATGTGACCGGTCGCGCGCGGCTCGTACGTCGGCGGCAGGCAGCCGAGCGCGGAGTACGCCTCGTGCAGAGTCCGCTCGTTCGCGTACGCGATGCTCCACCAGGGGCGATGCTCGTCCGCCTCCTTGGCGAGCACACGGTCATCGATGTCGGTGATGTTCGCGATTAGCGTGACCTCGAAGCCGCGATACTCGAACCACCGCCGGAGCACGTCGAACACGACTTCCTTGCGGATGTGGCCGATGTGCGGCGGCCCCTGCACGGTCAGGCCACAGTGGTAGATCCCGACCTGACCGGGCCGCAGCGGCTCGAAGTCGCGGATCTCACGCGTGGCGGTGTCGTACAGCCGAATGCTCACGGGCGCCAGCGTATCGGGGCGGTCTTGGACGTGAATCTTGTCGTTGCGGTCGTGATGGCGACCACAACTCCAAGACGCTGGTCCGATCGTTGTCCACAGGCGGGGCGATCCCTGCCCATTCGACTGGCGCGGTGACCAGCCTGAGTGTGTGGTGTACGACCTGGCGTGGCGTCCGACCGTTGTCGAGGAGCAGGAGGACGTTCTGATAGCGGCCCAGGCATTCGCCCTCTACGGTCGCGCCCGCGTTCGAGCTCAGATCGCCGCCAGACGCTGGCGAAGACCCGCTCGCGGCGTTGTCGTGTGCCACAACGGACCACTGACGCCGACCCAGGAACATTGGGTCGCGCTACTGCGCTGCCCGCCTGGCACTGTCCTCGGCGGGCTCACTGCGCTGGGGTACGACGGCTTCGAGGGGTTCACGTCAGAGCCCCCACAGCTCGTCCTGCCGGACGGCGGGCGGTGTCCACGCGACATCCCGATCGAACCGCACTGGTCGCGCGAGCTCGGCAGCGCCGACGTGCATCCGCTGCGACTGCCGCCGCGGACCCGCCCACCGCGAAGCCTGGTCGACGCCGCGAGTTGGTCACCACGGCATGCCGAGCGGCGGGCCCGGGCGATCATCCTGGCCGGCGTGCAACAGCGGCTCATCCGCACCCACGACCTCCGCGAGGCGCTGATGCGCCGGGGCGCCTGTCGCCATCGGGCCCTCATCGTCGAGTCGATCCTCGACGCCTGGGGCGGAATCCAATCCCTGCCGGAGCTCGACTTCGAGATGATCCGACGCCGACACGGCCTCCCCGAACCCAGTCACCAGACGCCGCAACGCCGCGCCGACGGCAGGTACTACCTCGACGTGGAGTGGCGCGACTACGACGCGGCATGCGAGATCCACGGCATTCCACACCTTCGCGTGCTCCAGTGGGAGTCCGATCTGGAGCGGGCCAACGACATCACGATCGCGGGCCCTCGACTGCTGATTTTCAGCTCGTACGCCATCCGCCGCCACGAGGACCGCGTCGCCGACCAACTCGTCAGGCTCCTACGCCGCGGCGGCTGGTCGACGTGAATCTTGTCGTTACGGCTGCCACGACGACCACAACTCCAAGATTCACGTGGAGGGTGACGGATCGTCGGCGAGGCGGAGTCGTTGGTCCGGGGTGAACAGGCGGCTGGCGGCGCCGAGCGCCACCACGGTCGTCGTCGTGGCAGCCGCGGCGAGGACGAGGAACATCACGACGGCCTGAACCTTGACCGCCTCGGCCGGATCGACCCCCGCCAGGATCAGACCCGTCATCGCGCCGGGCAGAAAGACCAACCCGGTCGCCTTGGTCCCCTCGATCTGCGGTGTCAGCGCTGATCGCAGCGCGGACCGGACGTAGGGCCGCGAGGCAGCCCGCGTGTCCTTGCCGAGTGCCAGGCGCGCCTCGACCTGGTCGCGCTTGTCGCCGATCTCCTCGACCACTCGCCGCCCGGCGAGCACCGTGGCCGTCATCGAGTTGCCGACCATCATCCCTGCCAGCGGCACAACCGTACGGCCGTCGACCGGGAACACGTCGAGTCCGAACAGCACGCCCAACGTCACGACCGCGCCGACGCTGAATGCGCCCAGCGCGAGCCATCGCAGCCCCGGCACCTGCGGCGCTCGTCGAGCCGCCACGTCCGAGGCGTACCCCACCATCGCGGCGACCCACAGCCACGACCACCAGATCGAGCGGCCGTCGGCGATGACCAAGGTGAGTACGCCGCCGACCAGGGCGAGCTGGATCGCCATCCGTATCGAGGCGACGATCAGCTCGCGCTCAAGCTGGAGTCGCAACACCATCGACACCCCGATGGCGACTCCGACCAGCAGCACCGACGCCGCCAGGCCGACCCAACTGATCATGGCTACCTCCTGAGCTCGAGTACGTCGTCGGCCACCCGCTCCAACTGCGCCCGGTTGTGGGTCACCCACACGATCGTCGTGCCGGAGCCGACCAGCGACCGGGCCGCTGCCTCGAACAGCTCGGCGGCCGCCTCGTCCAGGTTCGACGTCGGCTCGTCGAGCAGCAGCGCCTCGGGCTCGGTCACGAGCGTCCGGGCCAGGCACACCCGCTGCAGTTCGCCGCCGGACAACTGCGCGGTGTCGCGGTCGATCATCGACGGATCGAGGGCCGCGTGCTTCATGGCGGTGGCGTACCCACCGTCGCGGTCCGGCGCGGCCTCTGCGAGGTTGTCGCGGACCGTACCCGGGAACGCCGTCGGCCGCTGGAACACCATGCCGACCCGCCGGCGCAGGACGAGCGGATCCATCTCGGCGACGTCGACTCCGCCGTAGCGCACGACACCGGAGTCCGGCACGGACAGCCGGTTGATCAGTCGCAACAACGTGGTCTTGCCGGCTCCGGAAGGTCCGGCGACGGCGGTGATCCGACCACCCGCGATCGACGCGTTCAGGTGGTCGAGCACCCGCCTCCCGGATCGCGTGACGACAACATCATCCAGCTCGATCGCCGGTTGGCTCTCCACGCGCGTCATGCTCGCACGGCGGCTGCCGAGCGACTTGATCGAGCTTGCCGGTCGCCGCGCGTACGAGTTGCCGCTAGGCTCCGTTCGCCATCACGGACAAGGGCCGTTCGAGACAAGGGAGGGGCGGCGCTCGGGGCCGCGGGCATGGCATGAGCAATGCGCGCGCATACATCAGCTGGTCCATGATCTTGGTCGTTACGACGGTCGGCGCCTGCGGCGGCGCGGCCGAACTGGTCGCCGAGCCGTCGGGCGGGGCGAAGGCCGATGCGCCCTCGCAGCAGGCGTCGAACGACCAGAGCCAGTTCGAGGCTGCGAAGGACGCCTTGCGAACCGACAGCACCGGCCGATTTGTACGGGAGGTCTGGATCGACCCTCCGAAGGGCAAGAAGGCGATGTTCTTGCACTCCAAGGGCCGCTACGACGTGTCGCAGCATCGATCGCGGGGGTTGGCGACTATCACCGATCCGAGCGGGAAGATCCAACCCGTTGAGTTCCAGTTCGCGAGTAATGCCCGGCGCGTCTTTCTGCACTCCCCGGCCTGGGGCTGCTGGCTCGCGCTCACCGCGGAGGACATCGCGGCCGGGACGGGGATCGACGCCTCTCCTCGCACCGCGCGGCTCCCCGCCGAGATCGCCGTCCTGCTACGCGCCCGAACCAACTTCGACTGGGGCGACGCCACCGTGATCGATGCGACTGTCCCCGCGCGCATTGTGGCCAGCCTGGCCGGCTCCTACGTCTACCAACGCCTGCGCGGCAAGATGTCCGGGATGCGGGTCCAGGCGAGGATCCATCTCAAGTCCGGCCGGTTCGTCTCGTGGACCGTTCGCGGCAGCGAAATCGCGACGCAGCTCATGACCCAGGTCAGCCCGACCAAGCCGCTTCGCAAGATCGTGTACGGCCTGCAGAGCCTCAAGTTCCACGTGGAGCTGTCGGACCTCGGGGAGCAGCTACGGGTGCCGATCCCGCGCCGAAGCGACTGGGTCGAGCTCTCGCCCGGAGCCAAGCACTTCAACCCGAACGCCTGCGGGGGCGATGGCGAAGTCATCTAGCTGCCCCCGAGGAAGGCCGTCACGCCGACCGCGGGCGACGAAGCCCGTACAGCGCGTTGATCGGACCCGGACATTCCCGGCAGATGGCCGTGTCGGCATTCACCCATCCGCCGGGTTGGGACGTTAGCGTGTCGGCTGTGACGCGACCGCGACAGCCAGTGACGGCCGGACTGGCTCTCGTGCTGGCCGCGTGCGGTCTGGGTTCGGTGCCGATGGTCGCTGCTGCAGGCACGCCCAACGCATCGCGAGCGGGCGCCACCGACGCGCACCGAGCGGCCACCCGTCACATCGATCTGCGGCGCTGGTCGACCGACGCCGCCTGGCGCAACGGCACCCGCGATGGAGTCCGAGTACGCAACGGCGCGATCCGCATCGACCACCGCATCGGCGTCCGGAGGTACTCCGATCCCTGGGGCGACGGCCCACCGCGTCGCTACGGCTTCGCCAACTGGACCTCGCCATGGGTCCGGCCCGGCTTCGGGCTCACCCAGCTGATCCCGTCGTGGGACGCCAACACTCCGCACGGCTCCTGGATCGAGATCGCGGCCCGCGGCCGTGGCGACGGCGCAGTCGGGTCGTGGGACGTGATGGGTCGCTGGGCCAACGGCGATCGGACCTTCCACCGGGCCTCGCCCACGAGGCAGCCCGACGACCGCAGTAGCGTCCACGTCGACACCCTGGTCACCGATCGCGGGAAGCGCTACTCCGCCTGGCAGCTGCGAGTCACCCTGCTCCGGCCGATCGGCACCACCGCCTCGCCTGCCGTCCAGTCCGTCGGAGCCGTGGCCTCTCGTGTGCCGCACGGCGGCTCGGTTCGCGCAAGCCACACGACGATGCGACGCACGGTCGATCTCGACGTGCCGCGCTGGTCGCAGATGGTGCATCAGGGCGACTATCCGCAGTACGACGGCGGTGGCGAGGCCTGGTGCTCACCGACCTCGGTCGCGATGGTGCTCGGATACTGGCATCGGCTGCCGCCACCGAAGCAGTACGCCTGGGTCAAGAAGCCGCATCCGGCCCGCTGGGTCGACAACGGCGCCCGCTACTCCTACGACTACCGCTACCAGGGCGCGGGCAACTGGCCGTTCAACACCGCGTACGCCGGCACCCGCGGCCTCGATGCTTACGTCACGCGGCTCCGGTCGCTGCGGGCGGCCGAGCGCTTCATCCGGCACGGCGTCCCGCTGGTCGCGTCGATCGCCTTCGGCCCAGGCGAGATGGACGGGTCCCCACTCACCTCGACGCCGGGCCATCTGCTCGTGATCCGCGGCTTCACCCGCGACGGCCGGGTGATCGTGAACGATCCCGCCGCGGATCACGCGCGGGGAGTACGCCGGGTCTACAAGCGCGGCCAGTTCGAGAACGCCTGGCTTGCGACCACGGGTGGCACCGTCTACGTCATCAAGCGAGCTGGTGCACCATGAGTCCGCCCCCTGAAGCGAGCGACCGCCACGTCACGTTCGGCTGGTTCGACCTGATCGGCGAGGTGGCCGATCGCGACGGCATCGCCAACGACGGGATCGCCCTGACGCTTGGCATTCCGGCCGGTCAGACGGAGTACCACGACCCGTTCGGCGACAGCGGTCCGCGCAGCTACGACTTCGGCTTCTGGGTCTCGCCACCGCAGTCGTCGCCGTTCCCCGTGACGTCGATCGTGGCGTCCTGGGCGGCGCAGACACCGGGGACGTCCTGGGTCGGTGTCGGCGTACGCGGCCGGTCGAGTGAGGACGAACCCTGGTCGCGATGGTTCGTCCTGACCCGATGGGCGGCCACCGACGACGAGATCCACCCGACCACGGTCCCGGGGCAGTCTGCCGACGGGGCGAGCGTCGACGCCGACGAGCTCAAGATCGAGCCGGAACGCGCCTGGACCTGCTATCAGGTCCGAGCCATCCTGTTCCGCCTCGTGGGCACCGACGACCGGCCGCGGCTGACCCGCCTCGGCATCATGACGTCGGCGGTCCAGCGTGGGCGCGAGGCCGATCTGCCGCTGACCAGCAAGCCCACCCGGTCCGAGACCGTCGAGCTCGACGTGCCGACGTACTCCCAGCAGCTGCATCGCGACCACTACCCGCGATACGACGGCGGCGGGCAGTCCTGGTGCTCACCGACCTCGGTCGCGATGGTGCTGTCCTACTTCGACGCGCTGCCGCCGCCGCATGACTACGCCTGGGTCGAGCCGATGTCGGCCGACCGGTTCGTGCCCTATCTGGCGCGGAGATGCTTCGACCACGCGTACGGCGGCGCCGGCAACTGGGCGTTCAACACCGCGTTCGCGGCAACCCGCGATCTAGAGGGGTTCGTGACCCGGCTGCGGTCGCTCGCCGAGGCCGAGGAGTTCATCGCGGCCGGCATCCCGCTCATCATGTCCCTGGCCTTCGACGACGGCGAGCTCGATGGGGCGGGCTACGACAATAAGGGCCACCTGATGGTGATCGTCGGGTTCACCGACACCGGCGACGTCATCGTCAACGATCCGGCTTCGCATCGCGACGAGAGCAACGACGCGGTGCGTGCGGTCTATCGACGCGACCAGGTCGAGATGCTGTGGCTGCGCTCGTCGGGCGGCGTCGTCTACGTCATCCGGCCGCGCTACTACCCGCTCCCGCCGTCGCCGGTCGAGCCGAACTGGTGACCCCCGCGACCGGCTACTCGACGCTGACGTCGATGGTGTGCCAGCCGGTGGCGCCGTCGGGTACGACGCCGGTCACGTGTCCGGTCTGGGTCTCACCGGTGTCGTCGGTCGCGCGCACCATCAGCTGGTAGTCGCCCGGCGTCGCCTGCCAGTCGACGACCCACTGCACCCAGGTGTCGATCGACGGATCGGCCGCCAGACGCGTGGGCATCCACTCGCCTTCGTCGACCCGGACATGCACTGCCTGAATGCCGCGGTGCTGCGCCCACGCCACCCCGCCGACCGTCACGGACCCGGCGTTGAGGTTGGCACCCGCTCGTGGCGTGTCGATCCGGGACTGGGTCTTGACCGGCGCCTCCTGGGACCAGCCGCGCTCGGTCCAGTACGCCGTGAACTGGTCGAACCGGGTCACCTCCCAGTCGACGACCCACTTGGTGGCCGAGACGAAGCCGTACAGCCCCGGCACCACCATGCGGACCGGGAAGCCGTGCTCGATCGGCAGCGGATCGCCGTTCATCGCGACTGCCAGCATCGCGTTGCGGCCGTCGGTGAGCGCCGACAGCGGCGTTCCGCAGGTCCAGCCGTCGTGGGACTTGGACAGCACCGCGTCGGCATGCGGGCTGACGCCCACCTCGGCGAGCAGGTCGTCGATCCGTACACCGCTCCACCAGGCGTTCGAGATCAGGTCGCCGCCGACCTCGTTGCTGACGCAGCACAGCGTGATCCACGCGCCGGACAGGCCCCGGTCGATCAGGTCCTGATAGGTCAGCGTGACCTCGTGGTCGACCATGCCGTGGATGTGCAGCGACCAGTCGCCGGGTTCGACCAGCGGCGGCGAGAGCGTGGTGTCGATCCGGTAGAAGTCGTCGTTGGGGGTGACCCATGGCGTCACACCGTCGATCCCGAGACTCACGCCCTGTGGAGTCGGCGGTCGCCGGATGTTGAGCCGGAGCGCGTCCCGGGCCTGCTCGACCGCTGCGCGAGCATGGGCGGCCCACCGTCCCAGCGCACCGACGACCGTGGCACCGGCGAGCACGATTCCAGTGGCCTGCAGGAACTGCCGCCGGGTGAGAGCGTCGGCGTCGACGGCCGACGCTGCGACCGCCCGCGGCACCAGCCAGCCGTACACCGCCAGGCCCGCCAGGCCACCCGCCATGAGGGGCAGCACGTCGATGTCCTCGGCGTCGGCCCGGGTGACCACCGCCAGGCCGCCGATCGCGGTCATCGCGATCAGGATGGCCGCTCCAAGCCCCCATCGCCGGGTGCCGATCACCCCGGCCGCCGCCGAACCGACGAGCACGCCGGCGACGACGCCGGTGACCAGCAGCGGCTTGTCCGCCTGGCCGACGGCGTTGATGGCCCGCTCAGCGACCTGGCCCGGGGTTATCTCGATGATCGCCTCGCCGACTGCGACGACCGGCGACAGGCGCGTGTGCAGCCAGCCCGCGAGCAACTCGGCGACGGCAAGCCCCGCGACGCCGGCCAGGGCACCAGCGACCGCGGAGCGGAGTACGGCCTCGCGCTTCACCTCTCCATCGTGGCACTGCGGGTGGTACGAAAGGATGACGATGTGGTGACCCCTGCACAGCCGCCGGCGCTGCCGTACGTCGGGATCGGTACCGATGTCCATGCACTCGCCGCCGGGCGGCCGATGTGGATCGCCGGGCTGTTGTGGCCGGATGAGCCGGTCGGCCCGGTCGGCCACTCCGACGGCGACGTCGTCGCGCACGCCGCCTGCGACGCGCTGCTGTCGGCCAGTGGGCTCGGCGACCTGGGCTATGTCTTCGGCACGTCGGATCCGCGATGGGCCGACGCCTCCGGGGTCGATCTGCTGTCCGAGGTGGGCCGCCGGACTCGCGCGGCCGGATTCGTCATCGGCAACGTCGCGATCCAGCTGATCGGCAACCGGCCGCGCCTCGGTGACCGCCGGTCCGAGGCCGAGGTGACGCTGGCCGAGGCCTGCGGCGCACCGGTGCGCCTGACTGCCACGACGACCGACGGGCTCGGCCTCACCGGCCGTGGCGACGGCATCGCGGCCATCGCGACCGCGCTGGTGCTGCCGCTCAACGACGACGTGACCTGAGCATCGACATGGCAGGGGTACGGGCCACGGCGACGTCGATTCTCGGGTCCGGCCGCTCCTCAAACACGACGTGACCTGAGCACGGCCTCGGCCAGCGCCAGGTCGAGCGGGGCGGTGATCTTGAACGCCTCAGCGTCGCCGTCGACGACACAGACCTCGCCGCCAATGCGCTCGACGAGCCCGGCGTCGTCGGTCGCCGCGGTCTCCATCGCGTTCGCATGGGCCTCGGCGAGCACGTCGCGGCGGAACCCTTGCGGCGTCTGCACCGCATAGAGCGACGCCCGGTCGACCGTCTCGAGCACCCTGCCGTCTCGCACCCGCTTGACCGTGTCACTTACCGGGACCACCGGGATCACGGCGGGTGCACCGGCGCGCAGCGCGTCGACGACCCGGATCACGACGGCCGGTGGCACCAAGGCACGAGCGGCGTCGTGGACCAGGACGAGTTCGTGGTCGCCGGACATCGACTCGAGTCCGGCTGCGACCGAGGCCTGCCGGACCGCGCCGCCCGCGATGACCGTCGCCCATCCCGACCAGGCCGCCGGCAGCGTGGCGGTCAGCTCGTCGAGTCGATCCGGAGGCGCAGCGATGACGACCCGGTCGACGACCGCGCTGTCTCGCAAGGCGCGCAAGGCATGCACCACCAGCGGCTCGCCGGCCAGCGACACCAGGGCCTTCGGCCGGTCGGCGCCGAGACGTACGCCGCTCCCCGCCGCCGGCACGATCGCCGCCGTACTCACTCGACCTCCTCGCGACCGTCCACGGGCCCCGACGTCATCATCCTCGATCCCGGGCCGGACATGACGAAGGCCCCGGCGTGAACCGGGGCCTCAGTCATGGGTACGGACGTTTCACCTCAGCAGGCGAGCACCTCGTCGAGCAGGGCTTCCGCCTTGTCCTCGTTGGTGTGCTCGGCCAGCGCCAGTTCCGACACCAGGATCTGACGTGCCTTGGCCAGCATGCGCTTCTCCCCTGCCGAGAGTCCGCGGTCCTGCTCACGCCGCCACAGGTCACGGACAACCTGAGCTACCTTCAGAACATCGCCTGAATGCAGCTTCTCGAGGTTGGCCTTGTAGCGCCGCGACCAGTTGGTGGGCTCCTCGGCGTGCTCCTCACGCAGCACGTCGAAGACCCGCTCGAGACCATCCTGGTCAACCACGTCTCGAACACCGACCAGATCGAGGTTGCACGCCGGCACGCGAACGACGAGATCGTTCTGTGCGACGATGCGAAGCACCAGGTAGGTCTTGTCTTCGCCCTTGATCTGTCGGGTTTCGATGTTCTCGATGACGGCCGCTCCGTGGTTCGGGTAGACAACCGTTTCGCCGACAGTGAAAGTCATGTATGACCCCTTCCTGGTGCCCATTCTATCACGTGGAGAGTTGCGGGAATTCGGCGTTTGCCCAGGTCAGACAAGGGATTCGGGGTTGACAAACGCATGATTCCGTGTCTCACGCGCGTGTAATACAGGCGGTCGCAGCGAACCCGCGGGACAGTGTGCTCGGCCTCACGACCGCGTCGGTAAGCTGTGCGGGCCGACCAGCCGCCTGAGGAGAGCCCGTGCCCATCACCCTCGCAACGACGTCGTCGGGCCGACGCCTACGTTCCCTGGCCGTCGCGGGTGCCGCCATCGCGGCGCTGACGGGCTGCTCCACCAGCTTCAATGCGCAAACCAACCACGTCTACGACCCAGGTCCCGGCACCAACTCCCGGGGCGGCGGCGTCGACGTGCTCAACGCCTTGATCGTGGACAACGGCAACGGGACCGGCACCCTGTCGACGACGCTGGTGCTCAACCCGGGCGAGTTCCCGGCCGGCACCGAGATCCCGCCGGTGGTCACGATGGACCAGATGACGGTCACCACGCTCAACGGCGAGCCGATCGACTCGACCCTGGTCAGCGGCGGAATCGCGCTGAAGCCGAACGAGCCGGTGAAGCTCGGCCGCAAGCCGGATGCCACTGTGTCCGGCGACAACTTCGGCCCCGGCGACATCGTCCAGCTCAACCTCGACTTCGACGCGGCAGCCAAGCCGGTCCAGTTGCAGATTCCGGTCGTCTCTCGCGAAGGCACCACGATCTACGACCAGATCGCCGAGGCCACCCCGAGTCCCAGCCCCTGACGCTGGCTCAGGACTCGTACTTGTAGCCCAGCCCGCGCACCGTCACGAGGTAGCGCGGATTCGCCGGGTCCGGCTCGACCTTGGCCCGCAGCCGCTTGACGTGAACGTCGAGGGTCTTGGTGTCACCGACGTAGTCGGCTCCCCAGACCCGGTCGATCAGCTGCCCGCGCGTCAGGACCCGGCCGGTGTTACGCAGGAACATCTCGAGCAGCTCGAACTCCTTGAGCGGCAGCCGAATCTCGTCGCCGTTCACGCTCACGACGTGCCGCTCGACGTCCATCCGTACCCGGCCGGACTCCAGGGTCGTCGGCGCCAGGTCGGTGTCTTGGCCCCGGCGCAGCACGGCCCGGATCCGGGCGACCAGCTCGCGCGGGCTGTACGGCTTGGTGACGTAGTCGTCGGCGCCGAGCTCGAGCCCGACCACCTTGTCCACCTCGGCGTCCTTGGCGCTGACCATGATGACCGGCACGTTGGACACCTGCCGGAGCTGGCGGCAGACCTCGGTGCCCGGCAGGCCCGGCAGCATCAGGTCGAGCAACACGATGTCGGCTCCGTGCCGCTCGAAGTCGGCCAGCGCCTCGGGTCCGGTCTGCGCGACTGCGACCTCGAAACCTTCCTTCCGCAAGACGTACGCGAGTGCGTCGCTGTAGCTTTCCTCGTCTTCGACCACGAGTACTCGGGTCACGACGGTGCCTCCTCCGATACATGCCGGGGCGGCAGGTCACGGGCTGATCCGCCACTCATGCTCCGACGATCTGCGCTGCGTCCTCTCCGTTGCCGTGACGAGTCGGTGGTACGGCGCGGCACAGCTGACGGGTCGATCGCGGTGGTATCGACCGTCGGAAGTCTCAACGTGAACGATGAGCCCTGGCCGGGCTCACTCCACACGACGATATCTCCGCCGTGGCTGGCGGCCACATGCTTCACGATCGACAGGCCGAGCCCGGTGCCGCCCGTATCACGCGACCGGGCCGGGTCGAGTCGATAGAACCGCTCGAAGATCCGGTCCAGCTCCGCCTCGGGGATGCCGATGCCCTGGTCGCTGATCGTGATCGCGACGGAGGGTCCGAGCACGTCGCTGCGGTGGCTGCGGCGGACCATGACAGCGACCCGGGCGCCCTCGGGGCTGTACGTCACGGCGTTCTCGATCAGGTTGCTGACCGCGACGAGCAGCTGGTCGCTGCTGCCCAGGACGACGAAGTCCTCGTCGCATCGGGCCACCAGGTGGATGTCCTTGGCCTCGGCGTCGATGCGGCTGCGGTCGAGCGCCGCCTCGACGACGTCGTTGATCAAGACGTTGGTCGGTTCGTCGATCAGCTCGTCGCCCTGCAGCCGGGACAGCTCGATGATCTGCTGGACCAGCCGGTTGAGCCGGTCGCTCTCGATCTGCATCCGTCCGGAGAAACGGCGAACCGCCTCGGGGTCCTCGGCCGCTTCGCCGACCGCCTCGGCGAGCAGGTTCAGCGCTCCGACCGGCGTCTTCAACTCGTGACTCACATTGGCGACGAAGTCGCGCCGGATCGTCTCGACGCGCCGCTCCCTGGTGCGGTCCTCGGCCAGGACGAGCACGAGGCGCGAGCTGAGCGGAGCGACCCGAGCCACCACGTGGACCGGGAGGTTGGACCGCTCCCGGGTCAGCGTCAGCTCGCCCTCGCGGATCTCGCCGGTCGACCGCACGTTCTGGATCATCGCGGCCAGATCCGCCGGCAGCACCTGGTCGCCGCCCACCAGACCGAGCGCGTACGCCGGGGCCGATGCCTTGAGGACCACGTCCCGGTCGTCGACAAGGACGGCAGAAGACCGCAGGACGGACAATACGGATGCGACCCCGTCGGGCACCGGAGAGTCCGGCTGGGCCGGAATGGTCGCTTGTTGACGCTCGCTGAGCCGCCAGGCGAACACCGCTCCGCCGGCAAGAAGCACCGCGACCGCGGCCAAGACGATCGCGAGGGTTCCGTCCACGATCCCGATCGTACGGTGAAGTTCACCCGAGCTTCGCTCTCGTGGGCGTCGCTGACCTGCGGTTTCGATGACTGTTCATGTTTCGTTCACGGCAGGTCGCCTACGCGTCACCCTCGCTACCTAGAGTTCTCAACATGCGTGATCTTTACTTCGACCAGCTCGACGCGATCGTCGACGACCTGGTTGCAATGACCACCTCGGTGCGCGACGCGGTGCACGAGGCCACAAAGGCCCTGCTCAGCGCCGATCAGAACGCCGCCGAGGCGGTAATCTCGGGCGACCGTGAGATCGACGCCACTCGCGATCTGATCGAGGAGCACGCGCTGGAGCTCCTGGCCACCCAGCAGCCGGTCGCGATCGACCTGCGAATGCTCGTCGCGGCCCTGCGGATGGTCGCCGATCTCGAGCGCATGGGCGACCTCGCCGTCCACGTCGCCAAGGTGGCCCGGATGCGGCTGCCGGACGGTGCCGTGCCGGAGTCACTGCGACCAACCATGTCGAAGATGGCCGACGTCGCCGTACGGATGGTCGACTCCACCGCGCGGATCGTCGCCGACCGCGACGTGGATGCGGCTCGAGGCCTCGCCGACGAGGACGACGAGATGGACCAGCTGCGGCGGTCGCTGTTCCTGACCCTGCTGTCGGACGACTGGGCCTACGGCGTGGAGCCGGCGATCGACATCGCCCTGCTCGGTCGCTACTACGAGCGGATCGGCGACCACGCCGTCTCGATGGGCAAGCGGGTCGTCTACTTCGTGACCGGCGAGAGCCCGGTCGGCGTCGACACGCCCTAGGGCTTGGGGGCTTAAGGCGCGTCGCCGCTACCGCCCCTGGCTGCGCACCGCCTCGATGGCGGCTGCGGCAGCCTGGGGGTCGAGGTACTCGCCGCCGATGCTGATCGGCCGCAGTTCGGCGTCCAGCTCGTAGAGCAGCGGGATGCCGGTCGGGATGTTCAGTCCGACGACGGCCTCCTCGCTCATGTCGTCGAGGTGCTTGACGAGCGCGCGCAGCGAGTTGCCATGGGCGGTGACCAGGACGGTCACACCCCGGCGCAGGTCGGGGACGATCGCGTCGTACCAGTACGGCAGCATCCGCTCGAGCACGTCAGCCAGACACTCCGTACGCGGCATCAGCTCCGGTGGCAGGTCCGCGTAGCGGGCATCGCCGACCTGGCTGTACTCGTCGGCGTCGTCGAGGGGTGGCGGCGGAGTGTCGTACGACCGGCGCCACAGCATGAACTGCTCCTCGCCGTACTGCTCGAGGGTGGCCTTCTTGTCCTTGCCCTGCAGGGCGCCGTAGTGGCGCTCGTTGAGCCGCCAGGACCGACGCACCGGGATCCAGTGCCGGTCGATGCCGTCGAGGCAGATCTCGGCGGTCCGGATGGCCCGGCGAAGCACTGACGTGTGGAGCACGTCTGGCAGCAACTCGCGCTCAAGCAGGAGTTCGGCGCCGCGGGCGGCCTCGGCGCGGCCCTTGTCGTTGAGCGGAACGTCAACCCAACCGGTGAACAGGTTCTTGGCGTTCCACTCACTCTCGCCATGGCGCAACAGCACGAGTCGGTAGGGCGCAGTCATATCGCCGAGCCTATCCACCCGTCCCGCCCCCGCTGAGCGTGACGCAATTACCGCGCCGGCCACGGTTTCGCGGCAGAAACGTCACGCTCAGCGGATGCGGGTCAGTCGCGCTCGAGCCAGCCACGGAAGGCGTCGAGGTTGCGGGTGGACTCGCCTCGGGCGATCCGCCACTCCCACTCCTTGCGAATCGAGGAGGCGAACCCGAGCTCGAGGATCGTGTTGAACGACTCGTCGGCGTAGCTCAGGACCGAGCCGAGCAGCCGGTCCACCTCGTCCGCCGTCACTGCTTCGAGGGGCAGCCGGCCGTCGAGAAAGATGTCGCCGTTGTGGTCGACGGCGAAGGCCACGGCGTACATCTTGAGATTGCGCTCGAGCAGCCAGCGATAGACCGCCTCGTGGTTCTCGTCCGGATGCCGGGCCACGAAGGCGTGCACCGCCAGGGCCTGACGGCCGATCTCGAGGCGGCAGGCGGTCTTGAGCTTGCGCTCCCCCGGCAGCTCCACCTCGACAACACCGTCGCTCGGCTCGGTGTACGTCAGATCGCTCGTCCGCAGGTAGTCGCGGATGACAGCAATCGCCTGCTCGCGAAGCTTGGCGGTCACGACACGGCGAGACGGGGGCGCGGGAGCTCGGCCATGGCAGCACCGTAGACCCGCATGGTCTCGAGCGCCGTCTGCCCCCAGCCGAACCGGGCAGCGTGCCGCTCGGCGAGCCGGCCCATCAGCTGCAGCCGGGTCGGCGACGCGAGCATCTCGTCGAGCACCCTGGCCCACTCGGCCGGATCGTGTCCGGAGACCAGCCGACCGGTACGCCGGTCGCGGACCGCCGTCGGCAGCCCCCCGACCGCCGCGGCTGCCACCGGAGTGCCGCAGGCTTGCGCCTCGAGCGCGACCAGACCGAATGACTCGCTGTACGACGGGACACAGACCACATCGGCGGCGGAGTACCACCGGGCCAGCGGCTCGCGGGCCATCGCAGGCTCGAAACGTACGACGTCGCCGAGGCCCAGCTCCGACACCATCCGGCGCAATGCCTCCGGCTGATCGGGACCGGGCCCGGACTGTCCGCCCACCACGGCGACGACCAGCCGATCGGGCAGGCCCGGTGACCGGTCGAGCAGTGCCCGGGCCGCCCGGATCAGCACGTCCGGCGCCTTCAGCGGCTGCAGCCGACCGGCGAACAGCAGCATTCGCGCGTCCGGCCGGATGCCGAGCTCATCCCGGATCGCCCGACGAGGGTGTGGCGCGAACGCGGCCAGGTCGACGCCGGGATGCACGACGTCGACCAGGCTCGGGTCCGCGTCGTAGTGCCGGATCAGGTCGTCCGCCTCACCGCGGGTGTTGGCGATCAGCCGGTCCGCCGCGTCGACGACCTGCTGCTCGCCCACGATCCGGGTCAGCGGCTCCGGCGGCTCACCGGCGATGCCCGCGGCGTTCTTGACCCTCGCCATCGTGTGCATCGTGTGGATCAGCGGCACCGACCAGCGGTCGCGCGCGACGGCACCGACCTGGCCGGACAGCCAGTAGTGCGAGTGGATCAGGTCATAGCGGTACGGCGCGTGCTCCGCCTCTACCCGCAGCACCTCGCGTACGAAGGTGCACAGCTGGCTGGACAGATCGGCCTTGGTCAGGCCCTCGAAGGGTCCAGCCATGACGTTGCGCACCGTGACACCGGGCTCGACGCGTACGGCCGGCGGCTGGTCCGACCCGGTCGACCTGGTGAAGATCTCGGACTCGACGCCGGACCGGGCGAGCTGCCGGGCCAGCTCGAGTACGTAGACGTTCATCCCACCGGCGTCGCCGAAGCCGGGTTGCGCCAGCGGAGAAGTGTGGACCGACAGCATCGCGACACGTCGAATGTCGCGCCCTCGAGTTGCGCCCACTGATACACCTCCACCGCAGGTCAACCCGCATCGCGTCGACGGCATTCCGCACCGTCGTCGCCGGCCCGATCAGCAGGGGCCGGGGCCGCCGTAGGTGAAGCTGCGCGGGCTGGTCCGGTGGTATCCGTAGAGGCTCGGCGCCGTGACGTTGCGGGATCCGCCCCGGTACGACGCCGAGCTGCCGACGAATCGGATCTTGAACACGCGGGCGCTCTGTCCGGACGGTGGGCGGCCGTTGCCCATGTCGATGCAGCGGCCGACGCCGTTGCGCCGGAAGGTGACCTCGCCGAACCACTGCGCGGCTCCGACCTGCTGGAAGCTGCCGCGCCACAGCCGATCGGGGTAGAAGCCGGACCACTTGCCGTTGACGTAGAGGTTCCATCGCTGGTGGTGATGCCGCCACGCGAGCTGGATCGTGGTCCCGGGACGGAGCCGGACGCCCGGCTTCTTGCCCGGTCCGCGCTGCTGGAATCCGCACCTGTCGTAGCAGCTCGGCCGGTTGTGGTTCCACCGGAAGACGAACAGCCTGGTCACCCCGCGGTGCCGCCACCAGCCGACCTCGACGATGTTGCCGTACGCGCCGGGCTGGTGGATCGAGATCTCGGCGAGTGAGTGCTCGTTGCGGCGCACCTGTCCCGGCCCGTGCACCGAGAAGGTGGCGCCGACGCCGGAGGGCCGCTGACCTCGGCCGAAGATCCGGATCAGACCGGAGTAACGGCGACAGGTGCTGTGCGGTTCGGACCCCACGCACATCTTGGGCGCTGCACGGAGATCCGGCGGCGCAAGCCTGGCGGCCGGCGGCCGTACGTCCGGAGGATCCGGCGGCGCGGGCGCACCGGCCGACATCGGCGCCGCCACCATCGCTGCTGTGGCGATGGTGGCGGCGAAGCTGGCACCAACGAGTACTCGGGAGATCCATCGCACCGGCATGACCGGAGACCCTAGGGCGTCGACGGCTCACCGGCCGACGTCAGGGTCGAGGGGTCACAACCAGCCGCGACCCTTGAAGACCAGGTAGAGGCTGAGACAGGTCGCGAGCATCAGCGCCAGTGCCATCGGATAACCGAACGTCCACGACAGCTCCGGCATGTTGTCGAAGTTCATGCCGTAGACTGTGCCGATCAGGGTCGGCGCGAACAGAATGGCCGCCCAGGCTGAGATCCGCTTGATCTCCTCGTTCTGCGAGTGTCCCGCCTCGGCCAGTGCCTTGAGGTCCTCGTTCTGCTTCTGGGTCACGAGGGTGGCGTTGACGGTCAGAATGTCCTGGAGGTTCTGGCGGAATCCGTCCACGCGCTCGGTGACGTGCTCGACGTGGTCGCGGACGTCTCGCAGGTAGCGCTGGAGCTCCTCGTCGACGTGGTAGCGGGTGAATCCGGCATTCAGTCGGGTCAGCATGTCGAGCAGCGGCCGGGTCGCGCGCTGGAACTCGATCACCTCGCGAGACAGCTCGTAGATGCGCCGCGACACCGAGGGGTCGCCGCGGAACACCTCGGTCTCGATCTCGTCGATGTCGTTCTCCAGTCCCACGACGACCGGGTAGTAGCCGTCGACGACGCGGTCGAGGATCGCGTAGAGCACTGCCTCGGGGCCGCGCTTGAGCAGGTCGGGGTTGCTCTCCATCCGGCGGCGGACTGCACTCAGGTCGGGCGACTCGCTGTGCCGAACCGTGACGACGAAGTTCTCGCCGATGAACACGTGCAACTCGCCGAACTCGACCTCCTCGACGTCGTCCAGGTAGCGCGCCGCGCGCAGCACGACGAACAGGGTCTGGTTGTAGCGCTCCAGCTTCGGCCGCTGGTGGGCCAGGATCGCGTCCTCGAGCGCGAGCTCGTGCAGGTCGAACTGGTCGGCGAGCGAGGCGAGCTGCTGCTCGTTGGGCCGGTAGAGGCCGATCCAGGCCAGCGTGTCGGGGTCCTGATCGAGCAGCTGGTACGTCTCGGCCAGCGTCTTCGGGGAGGCAATCCGGTCGCCGTCGCGGTAGATCGCCGAGTCGACGACGCTCGCCTCCGGCGTGGTCGGCGACGACGGAGCGGAGGTGTCGTCGTCCGGCTTGTCAGGGTTGGAGTGGTTGCGGCGGGACCGGTAGCTGCGGCCGGCGAACGGCCGGAGCACGGCCAGCCTGCGGTCGGAGGTCTTGTGCTCGGACATGATGCACCTCGCTCTCGTACGGGCTCGGGCGCCGGCCCGACCGTCACGCAGGAGTCACGTACGAGGTCGGCGCCACCGATGGAATCGGGTTGGGAAGGGGCAACTAGGAGGTTCGCGTCTCACGCGAATCACCTCCTCGGGCCGATCCATCTCTCCGTGCACAGGCTCCTGTTACCTGGTGCCGCCGCCATGGTAGCCCGATATGACCAGGTCACGCGTATGCCGAGGTCCGCCGGACCCCGCGCTTTTGCGCAGTAGATGTGGGTGTGAGTGCCCTGAGACCCACAACAACTGCGCAAAACCGAGTGAGGGAGCGCACCGTAGAATGGTGCGGCCGCGTGTTCGCGCGGACCCACCCGACGAAGGACCTCACCCCTCCCATGCCCACACTCACTCGGCCTGACCTGCGCAACATCGCGATCGTCGCGCATGTCGACCACGGCAAGACCACCCTGGTGGACGCGATGCTCTGGCAGTCCGGAGTGTTCCGCGAACACCAGGACGTCGCCGAGCGCGTGCTGGACTCCGGCGACCTCGAGCGCGAGAAGGGGATCACGATCCTCGCCAAGAACACCGCGGTCCGCTACGCCGGTCCGGGTGCGCCCGACGGCGGGGTCACGATCAACATCATCGACACGCCGGGCCACGCGGACTTCGGAGGCGAGGTCGAGCGCGGACTGTCCATGGTCGACGGCGTCGTGCTCCTCGTCGACGCGTCGGAGGGGCCTTTGCCGCAGACCCGGTTCGTGCTGCGCAAGGCGCTCGCGGCCCGGCTCCCGGTCGTCCTCGTCGTCAACAAGGTGGACCGGCCGGACGCCCGGATCGGGGCGGTCGTCGACGAGACGTACGAGCTCTTCCTCGACCTGCTCGACCCGGACGCCGACCAGACCGCACTCGACTTTCCGATCGTGTACGCCTCGGCCCGGTCGGGTCGCGCCGCGCTGACCGCACCTGCCGACGGCGAGCAGCCGGACAGCGACGACCTGGTGCCGCTGTTCCGGACCATCCTCGACACGGTGCCGATGCCGACCTACACCGAGGGCGCACCGCTGCAGGCGCAGGTGACCAACCTCGACGCGTCGCCGTTCCTCGGTCGGCTGGCGCTGTGCCGGGTCCACGAGGGCACGCTGATCAAGGGCCGCCAGGTGATGTGGTGCCGCCGCGACGGATCGACCGAGCCGGTCAAGATCACCGAGCTGCTCGTCACCGAGGCACTCGACCGGATTCCCGGCGAGCAGGCCGGGCCCGGCGACATCGTCGCGATCGCCGGCATCCCCGACATCACGATCGGCGAGACGCTCGCCGACCTCGACGACCCGCACCCGCTGCCGCTGATCACGGTCGACGAGCCGGCCATCTCGATGACGATCGGCACCAATACGTCGCCGCTGGCCGGCCGTACCAAGGGCGCCAAGGTCACGGCCCGGCTTGTACGCGACCGACTCGAGCGCGAGCTGGTCGGCAACGTCTCGATCCGGGTGCTGCCGACCGTGCGCCCCGACGCGTGGGAGGTGCAGGGCCGCGGCGAGCTGGCCCTGGCGATCCTGGTCGAGCAGATGCGCCGCGAGGGCTACGAGCTCACCGTCGGCAAGCCGCAGGTCGTGACCCGAGACATCGACGGCAAGCGGCACGAGCCGGTCGAGCGGCTGACCATCGACTGCCCGGAGGACTACCTCGGCACCGTCACGCAGCTGCTGGCCCACCGCAAGGGCCGCATGGAGCAGATGGTCAACCACGGCACTGGCTGGGTCCGTATGGAGTTCCTGGTCCCGGCCCGGGGGCTGATCGGCTTCCGGACCGACTTCCTCACCGAGACCCGCGGCACCGGCATCGCGCACCACGTGTTCGAGGGGTACGAGCCGTGGTTCGGTGACCTGCGTACTCGCCCGACCGGCTCGCTGGTTGCCGACCGGGCCGGCGCGGCCATGACGTACGCCATGTTCAACCTCCAGGAGCGAGGGCAGCTGTTCGTCGAGCCGACTACCGAGGTCTACGAGGGCATGATCGTCGGCGAGAACTCGCGGTCGGACGACATGGACGTCAACATCACCAAGGAGCGCAAGCTCACCAACATGCGCTCGTCGACCGCCGAGGAGCTCGAGCGACTGATCCCGCCGCGCCGGATGTCACTCGAGCAGTCGCTGGAGTTCTGCCGCGAGGACGAGTGCGTCGAGGTCACCGCCACGGCGATCCGGCTCCGCAAGGTCGTCCTCGACGCCGCCGAACGGGCGAAGGTCCGCAGCCGACGGCGCTGAGGCGGCGGCCCCACGGACACCACGTTCTCGTGGTGTCTTGGCACTCTGCATGGCATCGAGCCCGTGCAGAGTGCGCACGTACCACGAGAACGTGGTAACCGATCAGCGGTCCGGCGACACGCGCTCGGCCTCGTCGACCGGCTCGACGACCAGACCGAACTCGTCGCCGTGCTTCTCAATGCCGGCATCCACGGCGTCGTCGACCAGAACCGTGCCGCGGTCCTCGCGCAGGATCATCGGGTCGCTCCGCAGGTCCTTGTAGAGCGACACGCACATCGCACCCATGACAATGGCGAACGGCAGCGCGACGACGGTCGTCAGGTCCTGCAGCCCGGTCAGCGCCGTAGGATCGTCCGGGTCGGCGATCATCAGCATGATGGCGGCCACCGCTCCGGTCGCGGCTCCCCAGAAGATCACGATCCACTTCGACGGCTCGATGCTGCCACGCTCGGACAGGGTGCCCATGACGATCGACGCCGCGTCCGCGCCGGACACGAAGAAGATGCCGACCAGGATCATCACGAGTACGGCGGTGATCGACGCGATCGGGTAGTGGTCGAGCAGGTGGAACAGCGCGAAGTTCGAGTTGACGACGCCGTCGGACTCCGTGAGGTCCCCGGTCTCGCTCTGTTGATGGATACCGGCGCCGCCGAAGATCGCGAACCACACCAGGCTCACCACGCTCGGCACCAGGAGTACGCCGGTGACGAACTGCCGGATCGTACGACCGCGGCTGATCCGGGCGATGAACATGCCGACGAACGGCGTCCAGGAGATCCACCAGGCCCAGTAGAAGATCGTCCAGCCGGACAGCCAGCCGGCCATCACCACGCCGCCACTGGCGTCGGTGCGCGAGGCCATCTCCGGCAGCGTCGCCAGGTAGTCGCCGATCGACGTCGGGATCAGGTTCAGCATCAACAGGGTCGGCCCGACGATGAAGACGAAGGCCGCGAGCGCGATGGCCAGCACCATGTTGATGTTGGACAGCCACTGGATGCCGCGCTCGACGCCTGACACGGCCGAGAGTACGAACGCCAGGGTCAGGACCGTGATGACCAGCACCAGGCCGGCCTTGCTGACACTGTCGATCCAGCCGTTGAACTCCATGCCGGCGCCGATCTGGAGGGCGCCGAAGCCGAGCGACGCGGCCGACCCGAACAGGGTCGCGAAGATCGCCATCATGTCGATCGCGCGGCCGCCCGGCCCGTCGGCATGCCGTCCCAGCAGTGGCCGGAACGCCTAGGAGATCAGCTGCGACCGACCCTTGCGGAACGTGCCTTACGCGATCGCGAGTCCGACCACCGCGTAGATCGCCCACGGGTGCAGCGTCCAGTGGAACAAGGTGGTGGCCATCGCGGTCCGCATGGCCTCGTTGGTCTCCGGATCGGGGACGACCGGCGTCTCCGACACGTAGTGGGTCAGCGGCTCGGCGACTCCCCAGAACATCAGCCCGATGCCCATGCCGGCGTTGAACATCATCGCGATCCACGACGACGTACGGAACTCCGGCTTCTCGTCGTCGCGACCGAGCGGGATCTTGCCGTAGCGGCTGGCCGCGATCCACAGCACGAAGACGACGAACACCGACGCGAGCAGGACGAACAGCCAGCCGCCCTTGGCGATCACCCACTCCTTGCCGTCGGCGGCCTGACCGGCGAGTGACATCCGGTCGGCGATCCCCCAGACGACGAAGGCCACCGACGCGATGGCGGTGACGCCGAAGACGAGCCAGTCCACGCCGCTCGATCGGTCCGCCGGAGGATCCTGCGACCCTCCGGCGGGTGGATTATCGCCTGTCGTACGCGAGTCTTGCTGATCGGTCGTCATCCGTGCGGCCCGTCGAAATGGACTATCCCGGTCGCATTCGACCCTTCCGGATCGCGGCAGATCGGTCAAACGCGCGCAACGGAGAGCGGCTCAGAGTACGGCGCGCAACGCGGCGGCAGCTCGATCGTCGAACGCGACGAAGCGAGCCTCGGCCACGTCGGTAGGGGTCTCCCGCACAGTACGGACCGCGATCTGCGCCGCGTCGTCGAGGGGCCAGCCGTAGATGCCAGTGGAGACGCCCGGGAAGGCGATCGTCCCGACGCCGAGCTCGTCGGCCACGCGCAGCGCCTCGCGATAGCAGGAGGCGAGCAGATCGGACTCGCGTTGTCCGGCATTCCAGTTCGGACCGACCACGTGGATCACCCAGCGCGCCGGAAGCTCCCCGGCCGTCGTCCAGCCGGCGGCACCGGTCGCCAGGCCGTCCGGGAAGCGCGCGACACAGTCGGCCAGGATCGTCGGACCGCCGGCGCGGTGGATCGCACCGTCCACACCGCCGCCGCCGCGCATGCCGCGGTTGGCGGCGTTGACGACCGCATCGACCGTCTGTTCGGTGATGTCCCCGGTGACGATCTCCAGCCGCATGGTCAGCGGCGCAGCGCCTTCATCGCCGGCCGCGCGTCGGCCAGATAGACGAAGGCGGCGACGATGCCGATGACGTTGAGGATGCCGATCGGATTCCACATCACCATGTTCACCAGCAGCGCTAGGCCCAGGATCAACAGCCAGAACGGCTTGGTCTGCTTGCCGGCCGCGACGAACAGCGCCGCCGGCCGAGTCGCCGCGTCGACGAAGGCAACCGCCTTGCAGACGAACAAGACCAACGCCAGCACCAGCATCAGGTTGTTCTGCAAGGAGAACAGATCGAACACGCATCGAGCCTATCTCGTCGGTCGCGTGGCTCGCTGGCTCGGTCGCCGGCGTACGTACGTCGAGAGCCCGCCGACACGGCGTGCCGGCGGGCTCTGGATGACGTGAGACGCGGCTCGGCCCCAGGACGGCCTCCCGACCTCTCGGTAGTGGAGTCGAGACTCCGGCCGGGAGACCGCCGTCTTGGGACCGTACCCCTCAGTCAGTCGAGTCGGTCGACTTCTTTGTCCGGGAAGTGGACTTCTTGGTAGGAGTCATCGACTTTGCGGTGGTCGAGGTGGACTTCGTCGCCTTCTTGGGGGCCTCGGTCGCGGTCTCCTCGATCGACCCGATCACCTGCGGGCCCTCCTTGCGGACCCGCTGGACGACGACCTCACCGCGGACGGCGAACTCGGCGTAGGCCTCGGTGGCCTTGGCCATCGCCTGCAGCGCGACCGCCTGCGCCTTGTCCGGCAGCGTCTTCAGCTGGTCCGGGATGTGCTTGACGTCGTCGGCGATGGTGCCGAACCGCTCGGTCGCCTTGGCCTGCGCCTTGGTGGCCGTAGCCTGGGCCTTGGTCGGCAGGTCGTTGACCTGGCTGCGGACGTTGTCGGGGTCGATGTCGATGCCACGGATCTTCTTGACGACGGCATCGCCGGCGCCGACGACGGCGTACAGCGGGGTCGGCTTCTTGATCTGGTCGGGCACCTGGAAGTTCTGCGCCATGGTGTCTCCTCTCGTCAGTCAGCGGGTTCGCTGACGGTCTCGTCTCCGGCGTTCTCACGACGGAAGGCTCGGTAGATGTCGAGCAGCACCGATTTCTGCCGCTCGTTGAGTCCGGCATCGCTGAGGACCGCGAGCTCGACCGACGGCACCCCGTCGGGGCTGGGGTCGAGAAAGCCGGCCCGGACGTAGAGAGTCTCGGCCGAGATCCGAAGCGCCTTCGCGATCTGCTGAAGCACTTCGGCCGACGGACGCCGGAGTCCACGTTCGATCTGGCTGAGGTACGGGTTGGAGACGCCGGTCTGCTCGGCGAGCTGACGCAGGGTCAGCTCGGCCTGGCGACGCTGATCCCTCAGATAATCGCCAAGCGTTCCGACGGTCTTCCCGACCTTCAGCTTGCTCACAGCCCCATCTTGCTTGCAATTGCAAGCACACGCAAACGACAGGAGCGTGTCCCCGCCCACACTCATCGCGACGACACCCCACGCGGACGTGTGGGGGCGGTGGTTTGGGGGGAGCCCGGCGCGGCCGGGGTGTGGGAGAAAGCCCCAACCAGGCACCCGGGGTGGTCCGGGTCTCCCGCGAGCGTCCGTGGATGGGCCTGGCCGCCGAGCGAGGCACGAGCGAGGCTGGTTGGACCGAGCGGGAGACCCGGACCACCCCGCCAGGGGCGGAGCGACGAGCGGGAACGGTCAGAGAACCGCCCGCACCTCCCCCACGGGTTTCCCGCCCCCAAGCACGGCTACAGATCCCACCTCATCCAACACCGGCTCATCCCACCCAAGCCGCCTCAACACCGCCGCCATCACCACGGGCCGCGCCCTCGCCCCACCGTCGCCGATCTTCAACGCCACCGCCGAGCCGTCCGGCATCCCCACCGCGTAACAGGCCTCGGCTCCGCCCTTGGCCACTGCCTTTGGGTACGCGCGGAGCAGCTTCGCCTCGTCGCGGTCGGTGCCGCTCACGTACTCGGGAAAGCCGCCGATCGCGTCGGCGACCGCCCGCTCGGGGGTCCCGTTGGCCGACTGCTGGATCCGCCCGAAGGCTCGGGCCAGGCCGACCAGGGTGGTGCCGAACAGCGGTGCACCGCAGCCGTCGACGCCGACCGCAGTCACGGCCAGGCCGGTCGCGTCGGCGAAGTCCTCGGCGATCCGGCGCTGGAGCGGATGCCCCGGATCGCGGTAGCTCTCGGTCGGCCAGCCGTTGGCGACGCAGGTCGCCAGCATCCCGGCGTGCTTGCCGGAGCAGTTCATCGCGACCGGGCTTGCGACGCCGCCGGCGGCGATGTACGCGTCGCGTACCGACGTCTCGACCGGGAAGTCCGGCGGGGTCTGCAGCGCCGACTCCGTCAGGCCGGCGCCGGCGAGGATCTCGCGCACGGCCTCGAGCTGGAACGGCTCGCCAGAGTGACTGGCGGCGACCAGCGCGAGCAGCCGACCGCGCAGCGCGAGCCCGGACCGGACCATCGACGTCGCCTGGATTGGCTTGTTGCACGAGCGCGCGAAGACCGGCGCCTCGGGATCTCCTCGGGTCCAGCGCACCTTCCCATCGAGATCGAGCGCCACGATTGACCCGTAATGTCGGCTTTCAACGAAGCCCGACCGGACCACCTCTGCCACGACAACGTCACCCACGGCGCGGAGCGTACCTGGCGCCCGCAAGACGAAAAGTGCGCGATGCCACAATGCCCCCGTGGCGCACCCCGAGTGGACTCCTACCCTCCGCGAACTGGCCGACCTCGAGCTGCTGACCATCGGGGCGTTGTCGCCCCTGCGCGGCTTCATCAACCCGGACAATACGAGCGTGCCCACTCCGGTCACGCTGACCGTCCCGAAGGAGGTGGCAGACGATGTACGCGTCGCCGGCGGGCTCCGGTTGACCGACCCCGAGGGTGCACCCCTGGCCGTCCTCCGCTTCGAGAGCGCCTATGACGCCGGTGACAACCGGGTCGGGCTGGTCGGCGAGGTCGAGCCACTCGCGCACACCGAGTACGGCCCGTTCCGCCGCTTCCACCGCACGCCGGCCGACGTACGCAAGGCGCACCCGCATGCCTTCGCGGTCCCGCTGCGCGACGTGATGACCCAGTCCGATGTCGAGCGGGTCAACACATACGCGCGCAAGACCGGCCGTACTCCGTTGCTCCTGGTCGCGACCGGACCGGGCGGGCCGCTGACCCTGTCGAGCGCCGGGCTGATCCGGTCCACGCTGGTCGCCACCGACGAGATCCCCGGCGCCGAGGTGATCGCCGTCGCCGTATCCGATCGCAGCGACGCGACCCAGACCGCCGCGTTCGCGATCCGGGTCGCGCTCGCCTTCGCCGATGAGATCGTGACGGTCTGGCACGACGGGGAGCCCAGCGCGGCCGTGCAGGCGAGCCGCGACCAGGACCGGCCGCCGCGGGAGCGTCGCGGGCTCGTCGTGTTCTTCACCGGACTGTCTGGCTCGGGCAAGTCGACCCTGGCGCGAGCCCTCCACAACCTGCTGCTCGAGCGCGGCGACCGCACCGTGACCAGCCTCGACGGCGACGTCGTACGCCGCCACCTGTCCAAGGGGCTCGGCTTCTCCCGCGAGGATCGGGAGACCAACATTGCCCGGATCGGCTGGGTCGCCGCCGAGATCAGCCGCCACGGCGGGATCGCGATCTGCTCGCCGATCGCCCCGTTCGACGCCACCCGGCAGCAGGTGCGGTCGATGGTCCGCGAGGCCGGCGGCGGATTCGTCCTGATCCACGTCGCGACTCCGCTCGAGGAGTGCGAGCGGCGTGATCGCAAGGGCCTGTACGCCAAGGCGCGGGCCGGTGAGATCCCCGACTTCACCGGCATCTCCTCTCCGTACGAGGAGCCGGAGGACGCCGATGTCCGATTGGACACCACGGGCCGAAGCATCGAAGATGCCTTAGGCGACGTTCTCGATGTGCTCTACTCAGATGGTTGGATTACTAGAGAACCCGCCAAGACGGAGCCGCCTACCTGATCGGATTCCCTCGGCATGCCCGACCTGCTCACGACGAGCGCCGCGTCGATCCTCCTTGTGAGCTTCCTCGTGGGCATCGTGATCGGAATGACCGGCATGGGCGGCGGAGCCCTCATGACGCCGGCGCTGATCTTCCTCAACGTCAACCCGGCCGCCGCGGTGGCGAACGACCTGGTCGCTGCGAGCCTCAACAAGACCGTCGGCGCCGCCGTACACGCTCGAGAGGGCTCGCCGAACTTCAAGCTGGCCGGCTGGCTGGTCATCGGTTCGGTGCCCACCGCCTTCGCCGGGGCGTTCATCATCCAGGCCATCGGCACCGATGAGCAGCAGACCGACTTCCTCAAGATCGCCATCGGGGTCGCGCTGATCATCACCGCCGCGACCTACACGCTGCGGATCTACCTCAACCTGCGTCGGGCCACCAGCGGGCGGCCGCTGTCGGCCGAGCCGCCGAAGATCCGGCCGATCCCGACCGTCCTGGTCGGCGCCTTCGGCGGACTGCTGGTCGGCATCACCTCGGTCGGCTCGGGCTCGCTGATCATGGTGTCGCTGCTGCTGCTCTACCCGACGCTGCAGGCGGTGAAGCTGGTCGGCACCGACCTGGTGCAGGCCGTGCCGCTGGTGCTGTCGGCCGCGATCTCCCACGTCATCGTCACCGGCGTCGACTGGGCGGTGCTCATCCCGCTCGTGATCGGCGGCTCACCAGGCACGTTCCTCGGCGCCCACATCGCGAACTGGGTCTCGCAGGGTGTCGTACGCCGCGGCATCGTCATCGTCTTGACCCTGACCGGATTGGGCATGCTCCACGTGCCCCCCACCGTGGTTGGTATGGTCGGTGCCGGCCTGCTGATCCTCGGCCCTGTGGCCTGGGGATTCGTACGCCGGCGCAACGGGCTCCCCGCATTCGCCGCCAACTCCGAATCCGAAAGCGTCTTGCGACGCTGACGGGCGCGACGTGGAGCCGCGACAAACCTGGATACGATGACCCCTGCTTTCCCGCACGAGGAGCTCGCTACACCCATGTCAACACACGCGGACTACCGCCTGAGTCAGCTCGATGAGCTCGAGGCGGAGTCGATCCACATCTTCCGCGAGGTCGCGGCCGAGTTCGAGAAGCCGGTGCTGATGTTCTCCGGCGGCAAGGACTCCATCTGCATGATGCGGCTGGCCGAGAAGGCGTTCTATCCGGCGAAGATCCCGTTCCCTGTCCTGCAGGTGGACACCGGCTACGACTTCCCCGAGGTGCTCGCCACGCGTGACAACTGGGTCAACCGGCTCGGCGTCCAGCTGATCGTCGCCTCGGTCGAGCAGGCCATCAAGGACGGCGTGGTCATCGACGACGGCAAGACCAGCCGCAACCGGCTGCAGATCGGCACCCTGCTCAACTGCATCGAGGAGTACGGCTTCACCGCGGCCTTCGGCGGCGGCCGACGCGACGAGGAGAAGGCCCGGGCCAAGGAGCGCGTCTACTCCCACCGCGACGAGTTCGGCCAGTGGGACCCGAAGAACCAGCGTCCCGAGCTCTGGCACCTCTACAACGGGCGCATCCACGAGGGCGAGCACATGCGGGTGTTCCCGCTGTCCAACTGGACCGAGCTGGACGTCTGGCACTACATCGGCCAGGAGCAGATCGAGATCCCGTCGATCTACTACAGCCACCAGCGCGAGGTCGTACGCCGCGACGGCATGCTCATCTCGGTGTCGGAGTTCGTCCAGCCGAAGGAAAAAGAGCAGGTCGAGGAGCGGACCGTCCGGTTCCGTACCGTCGGCGACATGACGCTAACCGGCTGCGTGGAGAGCCCGGCCTCGACGATCGGCGAGATCATCGATGAGATCGCGATCGCCCGGGTCACCGAGCGCGGCGCGACCCGCGGCGACGACCGGTTCTCCGAGGCCGCGATGGAAGACCGCAAGCGAGAGGGTTATTTCTGATGTCGGCCGCTGACACCAACGTCCTCGACGACCGTTCGATGGACCTGCTGCGGTTCGCCACCGCAGGCTCTGTCGACGACGGCAAGTCGACCCTGATCGGCCGCCTGCTGCTCGACTCCAAGGCGATCTTCGAAGACCAGCTCGAGGCAGTCGAGGCGACGTCGCAGTCGCGCGGCTACGACTACACCGACCTGGCGCTGCTGACCGACGGGCTTCGGTCCGAGCGGGAGCAGGGCATCACGATCGACGTGGCCTACCGCTACTTCGCGACGCCGACCCGCAAGTTTATCATCGCGGACACGCCGGGCCACGTGCAGTACACCCGCAACATGGTCACCGGCGCCTCGACCGCCGACCTCGGTCTGGTGCTGGTCGACGCCCGGCAGGGGCTCACCGAGCAGAGTCACCGGCACGCGGTGATCCTGTCGCTGCTGCGGGTGCCGCACCTGGTGCTCGCGGTCAACAAGATGGACCTCGTCGACTACTCCGAGGACGTCTTCAAGCAGATCCACCAGACGTTCACGTCGTTCGCCACCAAGCTGACGATCCCGGACCTGACGATCATCCCGATCTCGGCGCTCAAGGGCGACAACGTGGTGCTCCGAGGCGAGAACATGCCGTGGTACGACGGCCCGTCGCTGATGCACCACCTCGAGCACATCCACGTCGCGTCCGACCGCGACCTGGTCGACACCCGGTTCCCGGTGCAGTACGTCGTGCGGCCCAAGTCGGACGAGTTCCACGACTACCGGGGCTACGCGGGTACGGTCGCCGGTGGCGTACTCAAGCCGGGCGACGAGGTGCTCGTACTCCCCAGCGGATTCACCTCCCGGATCGCCGCCATCGACGACTTCGACCACGAGGTCGACGAGGCGTTTCCCCCGATGTCGGTGACGGTCCGGCTCGAGGACGACCTCGACGTGTCGCGCGGCGACATGATCTGCCGACCGCAGAACGCGCCGGAGCCGAGCCAGGACATCGACGCGATGATCTGCTGGATGACGACGCAGCCACTGCGGCCCCGTCAGAAGCTCGCGATCAAGCACACGACGCGGACCGGACGGGCGCTGGTCAAGGACATCCAGTACCGGCTCGACGTCAACACGCTGCACCGCGACCAGGAGACCAAGGAGCTCGGGCTCAACGAGATCGGGCGAGTGCAGTTGCGTACGACAGTGCCGCTGCTGTGCGACCCGTACTCCAAGAACCGCACGACCGGCTCGTTCATCCTCGTCGACGAGGCCACCGGGGTCACCGTCGGCGCCGGCATGATCAACTAGCCGCCGTCGTCGGGCGGTTTTGCGCCCATACACACTGTCTCGGGCGCCCGAAACGGTATGTACGGGCGCAAAAACCGAGGCAGGGGTCAGCGGAGGGCGGCCCGTACGTGGAGGCCGACGTCCGGGTCGACAAGGGCCTCCTGCGACGCCGCGATGCCGTCGGCCAACAAGGCTGCATCGACAGCGGTCGAACGCTTCACCAGCGCCAGTGCGATCGGGCCGAGCTCGTGATGCCGCGCGGACGAGCCGACGAACCCGATCGCGACGCCGTCGGCTGACACCTCGGCACCGCGCGCCGGCAGCCGGTCCACGGAGCCGTCGAGGTGCAATCGGACCAGCCGGCGCGGGGGGCGGCCGAGGTTGTGCACCCTGGCGACGGTCTCCTGGCCGCGATAGCAGCCCTTGTCGACATGCGCGACAGTCCCGATGAGGCCCAACTCGTTGGGGATCGTGCGGTGGTCGGTGTCGAGTCCGAACCGGGGTCGACCGGCGGCGATCCGTAGCGCCTCGTGGGCCCAGACGCCGCTCGGCGCTCCGCGGGCGACCGTCGCCTCGGCCCCGACCGCGGCCGGGATGCCGCCGCCGTCAGCGCCAGTATCCCAGCCATCCCCCACCAGCGTCTCCAATGCCGCCCGCTCGACAAGCACCAACCCCGCCTCCGCATCGTCGACCAGGGCGTACTCCTCCGCGAGCCCGGCCTCGATCCGCATCATGAACCGGGTGCTCTCGATCAGCTCCACAAGCGCGGCGCCGCGGCCCGGCTCGGTGTGGGCGAGAAACTCCGACCCGTCGTCCCAGCCGCCGAAGGCATGCTCGATGTGTCCTTGCGGCGATAGGACCAGCGTCGCGACGTGCCGGCCCGGCTCGAGCCCGGCGAATGCCTGGGAGGTCATCGCCTGCAGGTAGTCGAGTCGTTCGGCGCCGCTGATCCGAACCACGTCGTGATGCGACAGGTCCGCCCAGCCACCGGCCTCATACCGGCGCTGCTCGGCGTAGAAGTCGCCGTAGTGGGCGGCGACACCGGCGTCGGGCGGGTCGGCTTCGACGGCTCCTGGCCAGGCGAGGAACGGGCTCTTGTAGGTCACCTCTCCACCGTACGGCAGGCGCCACACAAGCCGAACGCGGTGAGATGACCGACGTCGGTCTCGAAGTCCTTCTCCCGCCGGATGCCTTCGACCAGGTCGGTGGCGAGGTCCGGCGACACCTCGTCGACCCGGCCGCAGTTGCGGCAGACCAGATGGACGTGCGGCGCCGACCAGCCCGGGTGGTAGGTCGGTGCGCCGTGGCCGAGATGGGCGTGGGTGACGAGGCCGGTCTTCTCCAGCAGGTCGAGGGTGCGATAGACAGTCGACGCGTTGACGCCGTGCGCCCGCTGCTGCACGTGCCGGAGCACCTCGTCCGGGGTGGCGTGGCCGAGCTCCTCGACGGCCTCGATCACCAGCTGCCGCTGCGGAGTCAGCCGGTAGCCCTGGGAGCGCAGATGCTGCTTCCAGTCCCGGTCCACGACGGAGTTCACCACGCCACGAAGTCTAAGTCGCCCAGGGGCACTGACGAGGGCTCCGCTGCCGCTAAGCCCGCTGCAGCCGGGCCCAAACGTGCGGCTGCAGGCTCTCGCCCATCGCGGCCATGTCGTAGGCGTAAAGCAGATCGCCCTCGACCAGGCCGTAGAGCCGCTGCCCGGCGGTCACTTCCTTGGCGCTCTTGGTACGGGCTACGACGTCGGTGCCGAGCTCGAGCTTCGCCCCGTCGACCTTGCCGTACCAGATCTCGACGACGCCGGTGTTGTGCGCGAGCAGCAGCTCGACCTCGCCATCGGCCTGCGGGCGTACGAAGCCGGTCTCCAACGCGGACTCGCGGGTCTTCTCGCCCACGTCGTCGAGCAGCCAGGTGCGCGAGAAGTAGTGCAGGAACGGCCGCCCGTCATGGGCGAAGATGAGTTGCTGACCGAAGTGGAACGAGTCGATCGTCGGGTAGTCCCCGTGACCTCGACCCTCCCAGGTTCCGAGCAGCCAGGCGAGCGGGATCAGATCGGGATGCAGATCCTCGGGGATCTCGAACGCCATCCGGCGATCCTAGACCTCGCCTTGGAACAGTCGGTAGACGGTCAGCAGCGAGAACCCGGCCACGGCCAGCGCAGCCAAAATCAACAACGTGAGCAACAGCACCTCCATGTCGATGACCGGCTAGACGACGAGCGCCCGGACTCGGTCCCGTTCTGGATTCACCTGCTGCCCCTCCGGCAAGCTGGCATCATGACAGTCGCGGTGTCACGATGGCCAATCGGCGTCTTGCCATCCGGTCACTGGCAGCGGACGATCGCCGAGCTCGACCCGGTTCGCGACTACGAGCAGATCACCCGGATCAGCACCGCGTACGAGTTCCCGTGGGACACCGCGATGTCGTTGTCGCTGGCGCTGTTCCGTACCTTCGCGGTCCCCTCGATCGGCGGGCTGCTCCACGAGACCGGCGAGTTCACGACGCGGACCCAGAAGCGCTACGACGATACGGCGCTGATCCTGGACGCGATCGGGCAGCACGGCATGACGTCGCCGCGCGGCCAGGCCGCGATCCGGCGGATGAACCAGATGCATCGGTCGTACGCCATCTCCGACGACGACATGCGGTACGTCGCGAGCACCTTCGTCGTCGTGCCGACCCGATGGAACGCCGCGTACGGCTGGCGCCCGCTGCTGCGGTCGGAGATCGAGGCCGCCGTCGCGTACTGGACCGCGCTCGGGCGCCACATGGGATTGCGTGACCTGCCGACGACGTACGAGGGATACGAGCGACTGATGGACGGCTACGAGCGCGAGCACTTCCGGTTCGATCCACGCAGTCGCGCGGTCGCCGACGCCACGCTCGACCTGGCGGCCACGTTCTACCCCGGAGTGAGTCGGCGCGCTTCGCGATCGGTCGTGCTCGCGCTGCTCGACGAGCCGCTGCTCGACGCCCTCGGCTACCCGCGACAGTCGCGGCGACTGCGAGCCGCTGCCGAGGGCGCGCTGCGACTGCGCGGCCGGATCGTCCGACGGCTGCCGGCCCGGCGTCGTCCGTTCACGGCCGACCGGCTGCGCTGGGTGCGGTCGTACCCCCACGGCTATCTCATCGAGCGACTCGGCACGTTCCCGACCGGTCGGGAGTCCTAGGCTCGAGGGCATGTCCAAGCAGCGACTGATTGTGAAGGCGACCGCCGGGGCGGACGCGCCGGAGCGATGCAGCCAGGCGTTCACGGTCGCGGCGACCGCAGTGGCGGCCGGGGTCGACGTGTCGCTGTGGCTGACCGGCGAGTCGACCTGGTTCGCGCTACCGGGCCGGGCTGCGGAGTTCGAACTGCCGCACGCGGCGCCGCTGTCGGAGCTCCTCGACGCCGTACTGGCCAGCGGCCTGGTGACGGCATGTACCCAGTGCGCGGCCCGTCGCGACATCACCGAGGCCGACGTCATCAAGGGCATCCGGATCGCCGGGGCGCCGAGCTACGTCGAGGAGATCATGGCCGACGACGTCCAGGCGGTCGTGTACTGACGGTTGGGCTGCGGCGGGCAGGGTCAGGCGGCCGAGCGGATGTTGAGCAGCTCGCGGACGCCGTCCGGCGACATCGCGGGGCGCTGCGCGAGCTCGGCGAGCGCGACGGCCCGGTCGACCAGCTCGGCGTTGTGCTTGACCGGCACCCGGCGGGCCAGCGACAGCGTGTCCTCCATACCCACCCGCAGATGCCCGCCCTTGGCGAGTGCCGCGAAGGCCACCGCCAGGGTCGTCCGGCCGATGCCGGTCGCCGACCACGACGTGACGGCGTCCGGGAAGGCTGCAACCGCGGCGACCAACGCGTCCGCCGTCCCTGGCATACCGCCGGGGACACCCATCACGAGATCGCAGTGGACCCGCTCGCCGTAGGGAAGCCCCTCGGCGGCGAGCAGCCGATGCAACGCGGCCACGTGGCCAAGGTCGAACAGCTCGAACTCCGGCACCACCTGGGCATCGCGCGCGGCCCGATAGAGCTCGACGATGAACGGGTACGGGTTCGAGAAGACGTCGTTGCCGAAGTTCACCGTCCCCATCGTGAGGGAGCAGGAGTCCGGCGCCGCTTCGAGTACGCGCAGCCGGTCGTCGAGCGGGTCATGCACCGAGCCACCGGTCGACAGCTGGACGACCAGCGTCGTCTCGGACCGCATCGCGGCCACCGTCTCGCGCAGCCGGCCGAGGTCGAGCGTCGGCCGGTGCTCGCCGTCTCGGATGTGGATGTGGATCATGCCGGCGCCGGACGCCTCGCATCGGCGAGCGGTCTCGACCAGTTCCTCGAGCGTGGTCGGCAAGGCCGGGAAGTCGGCCTTCTCAGTCTCGGCGCCGGTGGGCGCGACCGTGATGAGGGTGGACGCAGACGGCTGCATTCGCGCATCGTGGCAGACTTTGCCGGGCCGCGTCGACTGCCGGTCGGAGCAGCCGGCGCTGCAGGTGTTGGCGCATGTCGCACCAACTTCTGCCACGGACGGCAGTTTCACACCAACAGTCGGCTCTGGAGGGGTGTACGAGATGCGGGCCGTGGTCCAACGCGTCAGCGAGGCGTCGGTCGCAGTCGGGGGCGAGACCGTCGGTGATCTCGGCGGCCCCGGCCTGGTCGTACTCCTCGGCGTCACCCACGACGACACACCCGCCCTGGCGGAGACACTCGCCGCCAAGATCTGGCGGCTGCGCATCCTGCGCGACGAGCGTTCGGCCGCCGACGTCGAGGCACCGGTGCTGGTGATCAGTCAGTTCACGCTCTACGCCGACACCCGCAAGGGACGTCGGCCCTCCTGGTCGGCCGCCGCCCCGGGTCCAGTCGCCGAGCCCCTCTACGATCACTTCTGCGTCAGTCTCGAAGCGGCCGGCGCCCGGGTCGAGCGCGGCCGGTTCGGCGCCGACATGCAGGTGCGGCTCGTCAACGACGGCCCGGTGACACTCGTCCTGGCGACCTGAGTACCCTCGTCGGGATCACGCAATGAAGCGTGGGGCGGCGCTGACGCAGTCGCATCACGGCTGGAATCCCGGCCCAGCCGAGCCGCCTCCGACGCCCGATTTGAGCCTGAGCCCGAGAACGGCACAATGGATCGTGGGCCCCGCTGCGCCGATTCCGACCCAGGGCCCATTACCTGGAGAGTCATGAGCAGTGACGGCGCCGCGCCGCGGCCACCTGGCGGGGATGCGGACTCGCCTTCCCAAAATGGGTGGGGCGACGAGGATCCCGACGACCCCGGGTCGCCGTCATATGGCGGTGCCGGCAAGCGCAAGCTGGTCAAGACCCACAACTGGTTTCGGCGGCATTGGATCCTCTGCAGCGTGATGTCGGTCGTCGCCATCGGCGTGATCGCCGGCGGCAGCTGGCTGCTCTATCTCAACAACATGCTCGGCAACGTCGACCGGGTCGCGGTGACCGTCGACGAGTCCAACCGCCCGCCGCCGACCCACGGTCAGGAGCTCAACATCCTGCTCGCCGGAGCGGACAACGGCCCGGGCCCGAGCATCGCCCAGGACGTCGCCTCCGGCAATTGGGACCCCGGCGAGCATCGCAGCGACACGATCATGATCCTGCACATCCCGGCCGACCGGTCGACCGCCTACCTCGTGTCGATCCCGCGCGACTCGTACGTCAAGATCTACGACTCCAGCGGCAACTACGCGTACAAGGACAAGATCAACTCCGCGTTCTCCGTCTTTGGGCCGTCCGGCTATCTGTCGACGATCGAGCATCTCACCGGGCTTCGGATGGACCACCTGGCGATCATCGACTGGAAGGGCTTCAAGGACCTGTCGGAGGCGCTCGGCGGCGTCAAGGTCTACATCCCGCACACGTTCTACGACTCCAGTCAGAAGATCACCTGGACCAAGGGCGAGCACGACCTCGAGGGCAAGCAGGCGCTCCAGTACGTCCGTACCCGCTACGGCCTCACGAGCGGCGACTTCGGACGGATCGCCCGTCAGCAGAACTTCCTGCGCTCGATGATGGGCGAACTGCTGAGCGAGGGCACGATGACCAACCCGCTCAAGCTCACCTCGGCACTGCGGGCGATCACCGACAACCTGACCGTCGACGACGCCTGGTCCGGCAGCGGGATCCGCGATCTCGCGTTGCAGCTGCGTGACATCCGTACCAACGACGTCACGTTCCTGACCGCACCGACCGCCGGCTACAGCACCACCGACGCGGGGGCGAGCGTGGTGCTGCTCAACAAGCCGCAGTGCGACGCGCTGTGGAAGGCGATCGCCAATGACAACATCGACCACTACCTGAAGAAGTACGGGGAGCAGGCCGACACGCTAGCCAAGGCAGACAACATCCAGTAGACGCGAGCCGTCGGGCGTTCGATAGGTTCGCGCGATGTAGCCGGTTGACCAACGTGATGGGGGCACGGTCCGAGAGTGAGACGATCGTGAACGATCAACATGACGGGGATGACCCGAGGGTGGGCGAACCACGGGACGACGCATCGCCGCCCGACGCACCCTCGTCCGACGCGCCACCGCCGGACGCACCGCCGTCCTACGCACCGCAGCCCGATGGCTCGGCCGGCGACGGCTCCGACGACGGGACGAGCTTCTTCGACGACCAAGCCGCCGGCGAGGAGGAGGGGCGACCCGGCTTCTTCGGACGCCACAAGGCACTGACCGTCCTCGGCGCCCTGGCGATCGTCTTGGTGCTGGCCGTCGCCGCCGGTGCCGTCTACGTCAACAACATGCTCTTCGGCGACATCGACAAGATCGACGCGTTCGGCTCGATCGACGAGAACGCGCGACCGCAACCCACCGAGGGTGAGGCGATCAACATCCTGCTCGCCGGCGCGGACAACGGCGACTCGGGAGGTATTTCGATCCAGCAGGCCATGGCGGACGGGACCTGGTCGGCCGGCCAGTACCGCAGCGACACGATCATGGTGCTCCACATCCCCGCCGACCACTCCCGGGCGTACGTCGTCTCGATCCCCCGCGACTCGTACGTCCGCATCTACAACGAGACCGGCAAGCCCACCGAGAAGCACAAGGTCAACTACGCGTTCTCGGTCTACGGGCCGTCCGGCTACGTGTCGACGATCGAGCACCTCACCGACCTTCGCATGGACCACCTCGCGATCGTCGACTGGGACGGCTTCAAGGACGTCGTCGACACCCTCGGTGGCGTGCGCCTCTACATCCCGCAAACCGTGCACGACAGCAAGCAGCACTACACCTACGAGCAGGGCTGGCACGACTACAACGGCGAGCACGCACTGAAGTACGTGCGAAGCCGCTACGCGTTGGACCAGGGCGACTTCGACCGCAATCGCCGCCAGCAGAATTTCCTGCGGGCCATGCTCGACAAGATGGCGAGCATGGGTGCGCTGACCGACTTCCCGACGTTCCTCTCGGCGGCCAAGACGATCACGTCGAATCTGACGATCGACGACACCTGGTCCAACAGCGACCTGCGATCGCTCGGCTGGTCGATGCGCGGCATCCGCAAGGACGACGTCACGTTCCTGTCGGCGCCGATCAACAAGCGGCATCCGTTCGGCGACGTCCCCGGCGACGGCTCAGTCGTGCACCTCAGCAAGCGCGGCATGAACAGCCTCTTCGGTGCTATGCGGGCCGACGACCTGCAGACCTACGTCAACGACCACCCCGAGCTCACCCTCCCCAGCGACACCCAAGTCCAGTAACCCCCGACGACTCCCGGCGCGCGCTGGGCCGAGGCGGTCGGGCCAGGCCCTCGAGGGCAAGCGTCAAGCAGACGGGACCAGGCACGCGCCGAGGTGCGGGTTTCTCGCACGCGGCGTGGATGGGCCTGGCCGCCGAGCGAGGGACGAGCTCGGCTGGTTGCCGCGTGCGAGAAACGCGCACCTCGGCGCAGACAACGGAAGCTCAGATGCTGACCGTCAGCTCCGCGATGTTGCCGATCGAAGCGACGACGGCGCGGTCGACCGGCTCCGCCCTCGGCGCCAGCGTCCGCACCGTCCACTGCCCCGGCCTCGCGAAGAACCGGAACTCCCCGGCGTCCGACGTCGGCATCTCGGCCGTGAACTCGCCGTCCTTGTCGTGCAGCCGGACGTACGCACCGCCGACCGGCTCCCCGTCGCGCATGACCTGACCCTGGATGATCGCCTCCTTGTCGACGTCGACGTCATCCAGGCTCACGCCACCGACGACCGCACCGCAGCCCATCAGGACGCCGATCCGGCTTCGTCGCCGACCGCGACCGGCACGCCGACCAGCGAGCCGTACTCGGTCCACGAACCGTCGTAGTTCTTCACGTTCGGCTGCTCGAGGATCTCGTGGAGGACGAACCAGGTGTGGGCGCTGCGCTCGCCGATCCGGCAGTAGGCGATGGTGTCCTTGCCGAAGTCGACGCCGGCGTCCGCGTACAGCGACCGAAGCTCGTCGTCGGCGCGGAAGGTGCCGTCGTCGTTGGCCGCCTTGCTCCACGGGATGTTGCTGGCGGTCGGGATGTGACCGGCGCGCTGGGCCTGCTCCTGCGGCAGGTGGGCCGGGGCCAGCAGGCGACCGGCGTACTCGTCGGGGCTGCGCACGTCGACCAGGTTCTGGGCGCCGATCGCGGCGACGACCTCGTCGCGGTACGCCCGCAGCGACACGTCCTGCTCACCGGCGGTGTACGACGACTTCGAGCGGTTCGGCGCGTCCTCGGTCAGTTCGCGGCTGTCCAGCTCCCACTTCTTGCGACCGCCGTCGAGCAGCCGCACGTCGCTGTGGCCGTAGAGCTTGAAGTACCAGTAGGCGTAGGCGGCGAACCAGTTGTTGTTGCCGCCGTAGAGCACCACCGTGTCGTCGTTGCCGACACCGCGCTCGGACAGCAGCGCCTCGAACTGCTGCTTGTTGACGAAGTCCCGGCGTACCGGGTCTTGCAGATCTTGCTTCCAGTCGATCTTGACCGCGCCCTTGATATGGCCCTTGTCGTAGGCGGTCGTGTCCTCGTCGACCTCGACCAGGACGACATTGTCGTCGTCCAGATGGTCTTGGACCCAGTCGGCGGTGACGAGAGCGGCTTCGCGGCTCATTCAGAACCTCCGTGTTGTACGTACGTAGTGGGGTTGGTGAAGCAACAGATGAGCGGACACATCACGCAGCCGGGGCAGACGCCGGTCGCAGCGGTGGGGAATCCCAGCGGAGAACGCCGTCTGGTCAGGACATGGGACACAGTGCTGACCGCACGCGGCAGTGGTCCACCGCGCGCCGCTTGGTCAGCGAGACCGAATGCATGTATTCGAGGCTACGCCGCCGCATGGGGCCTCCCTCGTGGTGTCCACATCGTGGTACTGGGTCTCACGATGCGACAACGGCAGCGAGTACGGCCCGGACATCGGCCGTCCGAAGCGGGCCGGAGGCCCGGGTCAGGATGCGGCCGTTGGAGTCCAGGAGCAACACGGTCGGTGTTCGCCGGACACCGAGTTCGCGGACCAGGTCGAGGTGCGACTCGGCATCGATCTCGACGTGCGCGACACCCTCGACAGTCTGGCTGACCTGCGCCAACGTCTGTCGGGTCTGCCGGCACGGAGCGTAGCATGCGGTCGAGAAGTGCACCATCGTCGCCCGCTCGCCGAGGACCTCGACGCCGAGCTCAGCTGGCTCCAGCCTGGCGACCGGCTCGTCCGCCGTCCGCTCCGAACCGTCGGCGCCGTCGATCCCTACTCTCGTACACACGTATGGCACAAGGTCCGGCTGCGCTGTGGCTATTCCCCTCGAACCGGAGCTAGGTGAACAGCTGCCCGGTCCAGAATGCGATCGGGCCGACCAGGACCAGTGGGAGCACGGCGTCGACCGCGAGCCGGCGGGCCGGGTCGGGGACCAGGTTCGCGGCGATGCCCCGGCCGCACGCCGCGAGCAGAGCGCCCACAGCTCCGAGCCCGACACCGATCGACAGCTCGACCGGGTCCGCAGCCACCAGGCGGACCGCCACGGCGGCGCCGGTGCCGACCAACACAGCGAGCGGTGCGATGAGGAAGCGCTGGCCGGGCAGCGACCAGACCACCACGGTCCCGACGACCGCACAGGCCGCGATCAGCACGATCTGGTCGCCGTCGTCGGTCTTGGCGGCCGCCACCCATGCGGCCAGTAAGGCTCCGCAGACCCCCACCGTGACCGTCAGCGCAACCGAGGCGGTGAGGCCGGTGCGCCGACCGCGCCGGAACATCTCGCGCAGCATCGCCCCGAGTACGACGATCGCAGCGCCTGGCGCGACTCCCATTAAGGTGCCGCTGGACTGCCGTACCGACTCACCGGCCGCCGAGCCGTCGAACCCGGACAGCAGGTCCGGCCAAGCGGTGATGACCGTCGCCGCAATCCCACCGAGGGCCACGACGAACCAGGCCGTACGCGGCGCGGGGACGACCGGGCCCTGGAACACCACACTCGCCCACACCAACTGCACCACGGCGACGGCAGCCGCCACGGCGAGCGGATCGGCATAGGCGGTCAGGGCAAGTACGCCACCCAGACCCAGTGACAAGAGCGCGACCACGACCCGACATCGTGCCAGGTCCGGCGTCGGCCCGGGACCCATCCCCGCTGAGCGTGACGTTTCCGCAGCTTGGAGGGGCCCAGGGCAGTAGATATGTCACTCCCAGCGGGAGCGGCTACCCGCCCGCGAACGGGGGCAGCAACTCGACCGTCTCGCCGGCGCCGATCCGTACCGTCGCCGGATCCTCCGACCCGACCGGCCGCTCGCCCACCAGCACCGAGCAGACCCCCACGACCTGCGCAAACTTCGCCCTGTCGGCGTGCAGACTGCGTACCGCGTCCAGCACCTCGGCGAGCGTCTCGCCGGACACGTCGTCGGTGTCCCGGCCCGCGGCGGCTCGCGCAGCGGCCCAGTAGCGCACCCGCACCCTGTCCACGTCAGCTATCCTCTCTTATGCGATGAGGCCCGGGCCCTGTGCCCTGGGCCTCTTGTGCGTTCTGGACTCCGGAGGGAGTGGGCATGTCCTCGCTGCTGCTGCTCACGAGCTCGCTGGAGTCGTCGGCCCAGATCCTCCCCGGCCTGGCGCTGCTGCCCCACCAGGTGCGGGTGCTGCCGGCCGAGGCGACCGCGCTCGTCGACGCGCCGGACTGCGACGCCGTCCTGGTCGACGGGCGTCGGGACCTCGCCCAGGTACGCGCGCTGACCCAGCTGATTCGCACCACCGGCACCGACGTACCCGTGATCCTCATCCTCACCGAGGGGGGCCTGGCGGTCGTGACGGCCGACTGGGGCGCCGACGACGTCGTGCTCAGCTCGGTGAGCCCGGCCGAGTTCGAGGCGCGGCTCCGGCTCGCGATCGGGCGGCTGCAGTCGGCCGCCGAGGACGACCCCGAGGCGCATGTGATCCGGTCCGGCGGCGTGACGGTCGACGAGGCGACCTACACCGCGAAGCTCAACGGCCGCACGCTCGACCTGACGTACAAGGAGTTCGAGCTCCTCAAGTACCTCGCCCAGCACCCTGGTCGGGTCTTCACCCGGCAGCAGTTGCTACAGGAGGTGTGGGGATACGACTACTTCGGCGGCACCCGGACGGTGGACGTCCATGTCCGCCGGCTCCGGGCCAAGCTCGGCTCGGAGCACGAGACGCTGATCGGCACGGTCCGCAACGTCGGCTACCGGTTCGTGGCGCCACCGTCAGTGTCGCGTCCCGAGCACCAGCCGAGCTGATCAGCCACTCGCGCCTCGCGGCACGAGTGGCCGATCACCTCCTTGGGCTGACCTATGCCCTCGGCTCTAGGGGGTCTTGTTGATGCGGTCGGTTGCGGTCGGGGTGTACGGGTCGTTGGCGGTCAGGTAGTTCGCCAGCGCGTCGATGTCGAGTCCGCCGAAGAACTTGTTCTGGCCACTGGCGAAGACACCGAACCCGTCACCGCCGTCGGACAGGAACGAGTTGCAGACGATCCGGTAGGTCGCGGCCGGATCAATCGGCTCGTTGGCCACGCCGTCCCGGTTGGCGTCGACCAGCACCGAACTGGGAATCACCTTCGGATCGGCTGGACCACCGGCCTTGGTGTCATCCCAGGTGTACGTGATCCCCGAGACCTGCAGGATCTTGCGGTTCGGGCTGACGTTGCCGCCGGTCCACTGCTGCTCCAGCAGGTTGAGGATCTGCTGTCCCGTGAGATCCATCGACACGTCGTAGTTGTTGAACGGCTGCACGGTGAACGCCTGGCCGAACGTGACCGCACCCGCGTTCGACAGCAGGTCGGCCCGGATACCGCCCGGGTTCATGAACGCGATCTGTGGCACCACGCCCGCCGCCGGCCCGGAGTCCGGAACCGTCGTCGCGTCGAGCTTCTGCGCGTCGGCGATCAGGTTGCCGAGCGAAGAGTCGCCCGATCCGTTGGCGTCCGGCGTTCTCGAGATGACGGTGGCGCCGTTGAGGTGGCCGATGACCTTGTTGGCGATCGGCGCGACCAGCGTCCGGTACTTGTCGATCAGAGCGTTGATCCCGGCGTCCGGCGTGACATCGGTGTTCGTGACGATCCGGTTCTGCGCGAACGCCGCCGGCCGCACCACGTCTTGGGTGCTCTTGTTGAGCAGCAGGTGGACGTCGGTCACGAGCCGGCCGAACGACGACGCACTCGTGAACAGACGGGGGTTGCCGGCCGGGTCCGTGACGGTGCAGTTGTACGGCTGGTGAGTGTGACCCGAGATGACCACGTCGATCTGCGGGCTCAGGTTCTTGGCGATCTCCATTCCCGCACCCGAAACGCCTGAACAGGCGTCGTACGCGGTCGGATCGACCGGAACACCGCCCTCGTGCAGCAGGACGACGATCGCCTTGACACCTTGCGCCTGAAGCTTCGGAACCAGTGCGTTGGCGGTCTCCACCTCGTCGGCGAAGCGGAGCCCCTCGACGCCGGACTTGGTGACGATGTCCGGCGTGCCTTCGAGGGTCATGCCGATGAAGCCGACCTTGACGCCGCCGACCTTGGTGACCTTGGTCGCCGGGAACAGCGTCGGCTGTGGGTGGGGCTTGCCGTCGTCCCAGAAGACGTTGGCCGACAGGTACTGGAAGGCAGCGCCAGGGAACGGGTGCGCCGGGTCCGGGCAGGAGTTCTGGTTGTTCGCGCCGTCGCCGTCGTCCAGGCAACCGCCGTTCTGCATCCGCAGCAGCTCTTGCCAGCCCTCGTCGAACTCGTGGTTGCCCACGGAGGCCACGTCGAGGCCCATCTGGTTCATGGCCTCGATGGTCGGCTCGTCGTGGAAGGCGGCCGAGATGAGTGGCGAGGCGCCGATCAGGTCGCCGGCGGCCACAGTGAGCGTGTTGGCGCCATTGGCTGCCGCCTGGTTGCGCAGCAGCTGGAGGTGGCGGGCGAGGAATGCCGCGCCTCCTGCGGGCGTGTTGTTGATCCGGCCCGAAGAGCTGCTCGGGGGAATGACCTCCAGGTTGCCGTGGAAGTCGTTGAGCGCCAGCAGGTCGAGCTTGACCGTCTTGGCGCTGTCGGAGCCCTTCTGGGCGGCCAGCCGGTTGTATGTGGCGCGGGCCGAGTTGGAATCGGGGGTGGCGCTGCTGCCTGCGGCTGAGCCTGGCATCCCCGCCATCGCTGCCGCGAGTGCCGCGACAGCTCCCACCGTTCCGGCGACCGCGCGACGCCGGTTGAGCGTGATCATGGGTATGTTCCGTCCCCTCGTGGTCTGGATCAGGGTCCCCGGCAACCTACCCCGCCGAACCGGACACGGCTACCAGTCGATGCCGAAGCTTTTACGAACCTTTACGTTGTGTCCGTGCCCCCTCCAGGAGGACCGTCAGGCGAGGACGCGATCGAGCTGACCGCGCTGCTGACCTCGGCCGATGTCGACGCGGTCCGCGAGATCGTCGCCGAGGCCGCCGCGGCTGACGGCGTCGCGCCCCTGAACGAGCCCGCGATGCTACAGGTGACGACTGCTGACAATCCACGCGTATCGCACCTGCTTGTACGCGATGACGGCCGGCTGGCGGGCTATGCGCACCTGGACCAGCGCGACCCGGCCGGACCGCATCTGGAGGTCGTCGTCGCGCCGCAGGCACGGCGGCAGGGGTTCGGCCGCGCTCTGGTCTCCCGGGCCCGGGCGATGGTGGCCCCGATCCCGATGGAGTTGTGGTCCCACGGCGACCGGCCGGAGGCCGCGGCCCTGGCGGCTCGGCTCGGGTTCGACCGGGTACGAGAGCTGTGGCTGATGCGCCGCGTCCTCGACGCCGACCTGCCACCGATCCCCGACCCGGGTCCGGTCCGGATTCGTACGTTTCGCCCCGGTGTCGACGAAGGGGCCTGGATGAAGCTCAATGCCCGCGCCTTCGCCGATCACCCCGAACAGGGCCAGCTGACCCGGGCCGACCTGGATCGCCGGATGGCGCAGCCGTGGTTCGACCCCAAGGGGTTCTTCGTTGCCGAACGCGACGGCCGGATGATCGGCTTCCACTGGACCAAGGTCCACGACGGCGATCCGCCGGTCGGCGAGGTCTATGTCGTCGGCATCGATCCGACTGTCCAGTCGCTCGGGCTCGGCAAGATCCTGACCTTGGCCGGCTTGCACCATCTGCGCGACCGGGGTCTGGCCACCGTCGAGCTCTACGTCGAGGCCGCGAACGCACCGGCGATCGCGCTCTACAGCCGACTCGGCTTCGTTCACACCGACACCGACGTGATGTATCGCGGGTGAAGTCGCGCCGAGACACCCGGAGTTCACAAAACGGTGGCACCCTTGTGGGTATGGCGGTGGAGGAAGTCGAGGCAGAGGAAGCTGCGCTACGCACCGAGCTAACCGCCAGTACCGACGACGGCCCGACCGACAGCCCCGTCACGACGGTTCCTCGCGAAGCCTTCGACGTCGAGCCGCCGTACCACCCTGAAGACGTCGAGCTGCCCGCCGACCGCTTCCTCGATCGCGAGCTGTCCTGGCTCGCCTTCAACGAGCGAGTCCTCGAGCTCGCCGAGGACGAGGATCTGCCGCTGCTCGAGCGAGTCCGGTTCGCGGCGATCTTCGCGAGCAACCTGGACGAGTTCTTCATGGTCCGAGTGGCCGGTCTGAAGCGCCGGATCGCCGCCGGCGTCGCCGTGCCCGGCGCGAGCGGGATGCGGCCACGTGAGGTGCTCGAGAGCATCTGGAAGGAAAGCCGGCAGCAGCAGGAGCGACACGGCCGGCTCTTCCACGACGAGCTGGTCCCGACCCTCGCCCGCGCCGGGATCGAGCTGCTGCGCTGGGACGACCTCAAGGACGATGAGAAAGCCGAGGCGCGGGAGCTCTTCACCGAGCGGATCTACCCGGTCCTGACACCACTGGCCGTCGACCCGGCGCACCCGTTCCCGTACATCTCCGGGCTGTCGCTCAACCTGGCGGTCGCGGTCCGCAACCCGGAGTCAGGCAAGGAACACTTCGCCCGGGTCAAGGTGCCGCCGATCTTCCCGCGCTGGATCGCCGTCGCCGAGGACCGCTTCGTCCCGATCGAAGACATCATCGGCGCCCATCTGAAACGGCTGTTCCCGGGCATGGACGTGATCGGCCACCACACCTTCCGGGTCACCCGCAACGAGGACCTCGAGGTGGAGGAGGACGACGCCGAGAACCTCCTGCAGGCACTCGAGAAGGAGCTACTGCGGCGCCGGTTCGGGCCGCCGGTCCGGCTGGAGCTCGAGGAGTCGATCGACCCGCACGTCCAGGATCTGCTGATCTCCGAGCTGGACGTGAATCCGGCCGAGGCGATCGCTCTGCCCGGGCCCCTGGACCTCGAGGGCCTGCACACGATCGCCGATATCGACCGGCCCGAGCTGAAGTACCCGCCGTTCGTGCCCGGCATCCACCCCGATCTGGCCGAGGTCGAGACCTCGAGCCCGGCGGACATGTTCGCCGCCCTGTCGCAGCGTGACGTCCTCGTCCACCACCCGTACGACTCGTTCGCCACCAGCGTGCAGCGTTTCATCGAACAGGCCGCCGCGGATCCGCACGTGCTCGCGATCAAGCAGACCCTCTATCGGACCTCCGGAGACTCACCGATCATCGACGCCCTGATCGACGCGGCCGAGGTCGGCAAGCAGGTGCTCGTCCTCGTCGAGATCAAGGCCCGGTTCGACGAGCAGGCCAACATCCGCTGGGCCCGCAAGCTGGAGCAGGCCGGCTGCCACGTCGTCTACGGGCTGCTCGGCCTCAAGACCCACTGCAAACTGGCGCTGGTCGTCCGCGACGAGCCCGAGGGCATCCGCCGCTACGCCCACGTCGGCACCGGCAACTACAACCCGAAGACGGCCCGGCTCTACGAGGACTTCGGCCTGCTCACGTCCAACTCCAACATCGCCGGCGACCTGACCGACCTGTTCAACAACCTGTCGGGCTACTCCCGCCGCACCAGCTACCGACAGCTGCTGGTGGCACCGGACGGCATCCGCAACGGGATCGTCGAGCGGATCGAGCGCGAGGTCGACCATCACCGCGAGGGCCGCCCGGCAAGGATCCGGATCAAGGTCAACTCCCTGGTCGACGAGAGCACAATCGACGCGCTGTTCCACGCCAGTCAGGCCGGCGTGCCGATCGATCTGCTGATCCGAGGCATCTGCGCCCTGCGCCCGGAGGTCGAGGACCTGTCCGAGACGGTGCGAGTGCGCAGCATCCTCGGTCGCTTCCTCGAGCACAGCCGGATCTTCTGGTTCGAGAACGGCGGTGAGCCGGAGGCCTGGATCGGATCGGCCGACCTCATGCACCGCAACCTCGACCGTCGGGTGGAGGCGCTCGTACGCGTGCCGCGACGGGCCCATGTCGAGGAGCTCGGGGCGCTGCTCACCAAGTCCTTCGACGACCAGACGTCGGCCTGGCACCTGCAGGCCGACGGCACCTGGGAGCGACGCCATCTCGGCCCGGACGGCACGCCGCTCGAGGATCTTCAGGACTGGCAGATCGCCCAGGCCCAGCGCCGCCGCCGCGCCGTCAACGCCTGATTCGCAACTCAGTCGGCACTGATCCGCCGGTCAGAACGCACTGATCCGCCACTCAATATCGGTCAGCTGAAAGCAGGTGACGGATCGTCACTGTGACAGTGACGGATGGTGGCGATGATGGTGACGAATCGCCATAAAAATAAGGGACGGGCCGGCTCGCAGCATCTGGGGGGAAATGCACGAGCCCGGCCCGTCGCGCGTCCAGCCGGCTTGGGGGGTGGGCGGGCTGGACGGCCACCATCACTCTACCCGTCGCATCCTGTAAACAGCAACGGGCTGCTTGCAAGATCTGACACCAAGCTCATATGGGCTTCTACCGGCAACAACACCAGTATTAAGTCGCTGTTGCGTACCTCGGATTCGACCACCGAGAAGCGCTCGTCATAGGTCCCGCCCTGGCCGATCGCAGGCCCCGATGCCAGCTCCGTACGGGCCGCTCGTTGCTCCTCGGCGATCGCGGCGGTGTCGAAGTGCATCGCGACGACCAACTCGAGCCCGCGATCGGACGGCTGGATGGCGAATCCAAGGCCTTGATGGGATCGAAGGCCGCCGACGTCGGCGATCCGGGCCGCGGCCAAGGCGCGATCGGACGACGAGGCCGTCTCGAAGGACGTGACGGCGCAGGCTCGTGGCGGTCGATGCACAATGGCGGTGATCGCGCGGTCCAGAGGCGCCGCGGTAGCCGCGACGTCGGCCAGGCCACCCATGCCGCCGGACTCGGAGGTGATCGTGTCGACGGAGCGTTCGACGTATGCGGGCGTGTCCGACAGGACGATCAGGCCGGGGTCGGCGAGCACCGCCACGTGCTCCAGCAGCGGCGTCAGGGTGGGATCGATCCGGGCCACCAGGTCGGGCCCGCCGCGCCAGACTCCCCCGCTGGCGGCGTCCGAGTCGGGTTCGGCGTAGCCGAGGCGGGCCAGCCCGGCTGTGACGTCGTCAGGTGCGACGTTCTCGCCGAGCTCGGCCACGATCACCGCACCCTGGCGGGCCTGGCCGTAGATCTCCCAGTCGAGATCGAGCACCGACCAGCCAAACGGGTCGGCCATCGCCGGCGCCGAACCGACCAGGCCGGAGACCGCCGAGAGGTCGTCGTCGTACGCGGCGTCCAGCACCCGTTGCCGGGTCGCCGCCCGATCGTTGCTGGACACGTCGGTCGCGTCGACGGCCGACCGCACCTGTCGCCAGTCGGTGAAGTTGGCGGTCAGCGTCACATCGGGAAGCGTCCCCAGCGCGAGGGTGAGGGGCGACCGGAGCTCGCCACTGCCCCGCGCGATGAGCGCCCCGGAGACGAATGCCATCGCGAGCACCACGGCTGCAGCGAGGCTTCGGCGCATCGGCCCAGCATGGCAGGCCACGATCGGGCCACGGCGGAGGTGTGCAATTCGGCTCCAAAGCCGCCACACTGCACGCGTGGAGCCCACCCGAACGGTCCTGGCCGCCGGTGCGGTCGTGTGGCGTCGGCTGGGTGAGTCCGTCGAGCTGCTCGTGATCCATCGACCGAAGTACGACGACTGGACGTTTCCGAAGGGCAAGGCCGAGCGTGGCGAGCGGATGCCGGTGACGGCGGCCCGGGAGGTCCTCGAGGAGACGTCGGTGCCGATCCGGCTCGGCCTGCCGCTGACGACGGTCCGCTATCGGCTGCACCGGCCCCGCCCGGCCATCAAGCAGGTGTCGTACTGGATCGCCCGGCCACTCGGCGACGGCGACATCACCCTCAAGCCCAACCACGAGGTCGACGAGGCGCACTGGCTCCCACTCGACCAGGTCAGGCGGCAGCTGACCTATCAGCACGACCACGAGGTGCTCGCCCTGTTCGAACGCGGGCACGAGACCAAGGCCCACAAGACCCGGACGCTGGTCATCCTGCGCCATGCCGCAGCCCGGTCCCGGACGAACTGGAGGGGCGACGATCGGCGCCGGACCCTGACCGCGAAGGGGATGCGCGAGGCGCACCGGCTGGTGCCATTGCTCGCGGCGTACGGCGTCGGTGAGATCGTCAGCAGCGACTCGGCGCGATGCGTGCACTCGGTCGAGCCGTACGCGGATCACCTCGACGCCGACATCATCCTGGAGCCGGGCCTGACCGAGGAGCTGGCCACCCCGAAGCGGGTCGCCGACAGTCTCCGCAGCCTCAGCGGCTCGAAGCGACCGGCGGTGGTGTGTACGCATCGGCCGGTGCTGCCGATGGTGTTCGAGACGCTCGGAATCACGCCGATCCCGCTCGAGCCGGCCCAGCTGATGGTCGTCCAGCACCGCGGCCGGAAGGTCCTGGCGACCGAATTGCACCGCGCCTGAGCACAACTGAACGCTCGGTCACTCAGCGCATCTAGCTGCACAGTTAACGTCACGTCCGCCCTGGCTCAAACGTGTCGTCTCCTGGTTGCAGACCACCGTTCATTCCGCGTTCACCTGCACCGATGGGTCGCTTCACCTGCGGTGCCTACGTTCGCAAACGACAACGGGACATCACGCTCACCCCAGAGAGGGAACGTACTGTGAATCGCAAGACCCTGTGCCGCGCGGCTCTTCCGAGTCTCGTCGCACTCACTCTCGGAATGACCGCCTGTGGCGCGTCCAATGAGGACAGTGGGGGAGACTCAGGCGGGTCATCCAGTCTGTCCGGCACCATCAACGGCGCCGGTGCCACCTCACAGGAAGCGGCGATGGCTGGCTGGCAGAGCGGGTTCCAGACCGCCAACCCCGACACGACTGTCAACTACGACGCCATCGGCTCCGGTGGCGGCCGGGAGCAGTTCCTGGCCGGCGGCGCGACCGCCTTCGCTGGATCCGACGACGCCCTGGAGGGCAAGGAGATCAGCCAGGCCGAGGATCGCTGCGGTGGCGCGTACATCGAGATCCCGGTCTACATCAGCCCGATCGCGGTGATCTACAACCTGCCTGGCGTGGACGACCTCAACCTGGCGCCCGACACCATTGCAGGGATCTTCGCCGGCGACATCACCAAGTGGAACGACCCGGCGATCGTCAAGGACAACCCGAGCGCCGATCTGCCGGACAGTGACATCACGCCGGTGCACCGCTCGGACGAGTCCGGTACGACCGGCAACTTCACCGCGTATCTCGACGCAGTCTCCAGCTCGGTCTGGACCTACGGCAGTGTCGAGACCTGGCCGATCAAGGGCGGCGAGGGTGGCGACGGTACTTCCGGCGTCGTCGCGGCAGTCCAGAACGGTGAGGGCACCATCGGCTACGCCGACGCCAGCCAGGCCGGCGAGCTCGGCAAGGCCAACGTCGGCGTCGGCAGCAGCTGGCAGGCTCCGACCCCTGAGGCCGCGGCCGCAGTCGTCGACGCCTCGACCGCAGTCACCGGCCGTCCGGACGGCGACCTCGCGATCGAGCTGGCCCGCGACTCCACCAAGTCGGGCACCTATCCGATCGTGCTGATCTCGTACCACATCGCGTGCACGAAGTACGACGACTCGAACGAGGCCGCCCTGGTCAAGGCGTTCGAGAACTACGTGATCAGCGAGCAGGGCCAGCAGGACGCGGCCAAGGCAGCGGGTTCGGCTCCGATGTCGGACACCCTCCGCCAGAAGGCTCAGTCCGCCGTCGACATGATCCAGACGAGCTGACCCAGGCCGATGGCATCACCAACGGGAGCAGGAGCACCGGGTAACGGCGAAGGCCGGCACCCAGAGGTCACCGAGCCGGTACGCCACCGGCTCGGTGACCGGCTCTTCTCCGGCACCGCGACCTTGGCGGGGATCCTCATCCTGGTGGTCCTCGCCGGAGTCGCGATCTTCTTGCTGACCGAAGGCTGGCCCGGCCTCTCGGCCGGCGGCCCCGACGAGACTCCCGGCGCCGACAGTTTCTGGTCCTACGTCGGCCCGCTGGTCTTCGGCACCGTTCTCGCCGCGGCAATAGCGTTGATCATCGCGACCCCGCTGGCCATCGGCATCGCGCTGTTCATCTCGCACTACGCACCTCGGCGGATCGCCGGCGGCCTCGGTTACCTGATCGACCTGCTGGCCGCGGTGCCGAGCGTCGTCTACGGCCTGTGGGGGGCCCTCTACCTGGCGCCGAAGCTCGTGCCGATCTACGACTGGCTCGAGGCGCACTTCGGATGGGTCCCATTCTTCGCAGGGCCCGCATCTCCCACCGGACGCACCATGCTGACCGCCGGCATCGTGCTCGCGATCATGGTCCTGCCGATCATCACCGCCATCAGCCGCGAGGTGTTCCTGCAAACACCGAAGCTGCACGAGGAGGCCGCCCTGGCGCTCGGTGCGACCCGGTGGGAGATGATCCGGATGACGGTCCTCCCCTACGGTCGCTCCGGCGTCGTCAGCGCCGCCATGCTCGGTCTCGGCCGGGCCCTCGGCGAGACGCTCGCGGTCGCGATGGTGCTGTCGCCGTCGCTGGTCTACACCTTCAACCTGATCAGCTCGACGAACTCGTCGACGATCGCGGCCAACATCGCCCTGCAGTTCCCCGAGGCATCGGGCGTGCAGGTGAACGTCTTGATCGCGACCGGCCTGGTGCTGTTCATCATCACCTTCGTCGTCAACTACATCGCCCGCGCCGTCATCGCCCGTAAACGCGACTTCGCAGGGGCTGGCTGACATGACAACCACACTGCAGAACGAGCCCTCAGCACCGGCCGAGGAGCCCCTGGAGGCCGCGCAGCTGCCCCGGTCGATCAGCTGGTACGTGCTGGGCGGCGCCGTGGTGGTCAGCGGTGCGCTGACCCTGCTGCTGGGCTGGAACCTCGCCGCGTTCGGCGTCGTAGCCGTGATCTTCTACCTGATCGCCATCTACGTCATTTCCCGGGTGGTCGAGGGCCGCCGTAAGGCCACCAACCGGCTGATGACGGGCCTGGTGACGACCGCATTCATCCTGGCGCTGCTCCCCCTCGTCGCCGTCGTCTGGACCGTCGTGGACAACGGCTGGTCGGTCATGTCGGCTGAGTTCTTCACCTCGTCGATGCGCAACGTCATCGGTGAGGGCGGCGGCATCTACCACGCGATCTGGGGAACGCTCATCATCACCGGCCTCTCGACGTTGATCTCGGTGCCGATCGGCCTGATGACCGGGATCTATCTCGTCGAGTACGGTCGGGGGGCGCTGGCCCGGCAGATCACCTTCCTGGTGGATGTGATGACCGGCATCCCCTCGATCGTCGCCGGCCTGTTCGCGTACGCGTTGTTCGAGCTCTTCTTCGGGCCTGGGATCCGGATGGGTATCGGCGGCGCCGTCGCACTGTCGCTGCTGATGACCCCGATCATCGTCCGGTCGACCGAGGAGATGCTCAAGCTGGTGCCCGACGAGCTGCGCGAGGCGTCGCTGGCTCTCGGCGTGCCGAAGTGGCGGACCATCGTCAAGGTGGTGCTGCCGACCGCGATCGCCGGCATCATCACCGGGATCACGATCGGCATCGCACGGGTGATCGGCGAGACCGCGCCGCTGCTGATCATCGCCGGCAGCACCGACTCGGTGAACTTCAACCCGTTCAGCGAGCAGATGATGACCCTGCCGGTGTTCACGTACTTCTCCTACAAGCAACCGGGAGTGCCACCGGAGTTCGGCATCGACCGGGCCTGGGGCGCGGCATTCGTGCTTATCCTGATTGTGCTGGTGCTCAACCTGGTGGCCCGGCTCGTTTCCTACTGGTTCTCTCCCAAGGTCAAGAGCTGACCGCCCGAAGTCTGCGAGGAACATCAAGTGGCTAAGAGCATCGACGTCAGCGACCTGAACCTCTATTACGGCGACTTCCTCGCCGTGAAGGACGTGACGATCCCGATCGCGGCGCGGTCGGTGACGGCTTTCATCGGACCATCCGGCTGTGGCAAGTCGACCTTTCTGCGCGCCCTCAACCGGATGCATGAGCTGACCCGCGGCGCCCGCGTCGAGGGCAAGATCATGATTGCTGGCAAGGACCTCTACGGCACTGAGGTCGATCCGGTGGCCGTGCGGCACCAGATCGGCATGGTCTTCCAGCGGCCGAACCCGTTTCCGACCATGTCGATCTTCGAGAACGTCGTCGCCGGCATTCGGCTCAACGGCACCCGGATGAAGAAGTCCGACGCCGAGGACATCGCGGAGCGGGCGCTTCGAGGCGCCAATCTCTGGAACGAGGTCAAGGACCGGCTCTCGCGGCCCGGCGCCGGCCTGTCCGGGGGGCAGCAGCAGCGGCTGTGCATCGCCCGGGCGATCGCGGTGGAGCCGGAGGTCCTGCTGATGGACGAGCCCTGCTCGGCACTCGACCCGATCTCGACCGGTGCGATCGAGGACCTGATCCACGAGCTCGAGGAGCAGTACACGATCGTCATCGTGACGCACAACATGCAGCAGGCCGCTCGAGTGTCGGAGACGACGGCCTTCTTCAACCTCAAGGGCGTCGGTCAGGCGGGCGAGCTCGTGGAGTACGGCGAGACGACGAAGATCTTCTCCAACCCCGAGAAGGACGCGACCGAGGCATACATCTCCGGCCGATTCGGCTGAGCCCCGCGGGCTACGGGATCAGGAAAGCGGTCACGGCGTAGACCAGGCCCGCCATCACCGCAGCGGCCGGGATCGTCAGGATCCACGCGATCACGATCGACCGAGCGACTCCCCATCGCACCGCCGACAGCCGCTTGGTCGCACCGACTCCGACGACGGAGGCGGTGATCGTCTGGGTCGTCGACACCGGCGCGTGCAGGCCGAGCGCCATCACGTACAGGGTCGTCGCCGCCGTCGTCTCGGCCGCGAAACCGCGTGGTGGGTCGAGATCGATGATGCGACGTCCGAGGGTACGCATGATCCGCCAGCCGCCGGCGTACGTGCCGAGTGAGATCGCCGATGCCGCCGCCACCTTGACCCACCATGGGATCGGGTCGTCACTGTCGAGGCTGCCGTAGACCACCAGTGCCAGGAAGATCACGCCCATCGTCTTCTGGGCGTCCTGCAGGCCGTGCCCGAGTGCGACGGCGGCCGCCGAGACGGTCTGGGCCAGCCGGAAGCCGCGGTTGGCTTTGCCCGGCATGACATTGCGGAACGCCCACATGATGCCGATCATCAGCACGTAGGCACCGACGAATCCGACCGTCGGCGACAGCACCATCGGGATGATCACCTTGTCGGTGAGGCCGTTCCAGTCGACCGAGCTCCCGGCGGCCACGACAGCGGCGCCGACCAGGCCGCCGATCAGCGCCTGCGACGACGAGGACGGCAGGCCGAAGTACCAGGTGATGAGGTTCCACAAGATCGCGCCGATCAAGGCGCCGAGCACGACCTCGAGGCCCTCGGTGCCGCTGGGGGCGTTGATGATGCCCTTGCCGACGGTTTCTGCGACCTCGGTGCCGAGGAAGGCGCCGACGAAGTTCATGACCGCCCCCAGGATCAGGGCGACCCGGGGCGTCAGGGCACGGGTGGAGACCGACGTGGCGATCGCATTCGCGGCGTCGTGGAAGCCGTTGGTGTAGTCGAAGACCAACGCGATCGCGATCACCGCGATCACCAGGGCGAGCTCCACCGATCAAGACTCCTTGACCGCGATCTGCTCCACCGTGTTGGCCACGTGCTCCAGGGCGTCGGTCGCGTGCTCCAGGGCATCGACGATGTCCTTGAACTTGAGGACCTCCAGCGCCTCGTAGGTGCCGTTGAAGAGCTTGGCGACCATGCGTCGATGACTCCGGTCGCCCTGGTTCTCGAGCCGGTTGATCTCGATCCAGTACTCCTCGAGATCCTTCATGGTTCGCAGCCGCGGCATCGCCTCGGCGGTCACCTCGGTCGCACGCTGGATCACGTCGACCTGGGCGGCGATCCCACTCGGCAACTGGCCAATCTCGTACAGCAGGACGAGGTCGACGGCCTCCTCCATGAAGTCCATGACGTCGTCAAGGTCGCTCGCCAGACGGTAGATGTCCTCGCGGTCGAACGGCGTAACGAATGTGCTGTTCACCCGCTTGACGATCTCGTGTGTCGTCTCGTCGGCCTCGTGCTCGATGTCACGCATCCGCTCGGCGATGACCAGCCGGTCACCGTCGTCGTCGAGCAGTGACGCCAGCAGTCCGGCGCCTTCCACCAGATGCGACGCCATGTGCGCAAACAAGTCGTAGAACGACGTCTCGGTAGGGCGAAGATTCAGCCGCACGACACGCTCCCGTCATCTGGCCTATCCAGGCTGTTCCGGCAATGGCCGCGCCCATGCTAGTGCCAGGATCAGGATCGACGGCTAACGGCGTAAGGCGACGCCCCACCCGCGAAGGCTGTGAGTGACCCTCTCGGATGGGGCGTCCGTGATCGCCGGGGGAACCGCGGCCGCCTGCTGCCGGAGATCAGCAGGTGCCTTGAGTCGTGCAGCGATGCCCACCACCATACGCCTGATACCGGTCATCTGGGACCGGAATCAACCCCTATCCTGACCGCATCGTGTCCGACCTGATCAGCAGTGCGAGCAACCCGGTCGTCAAGCGGCTTCGCCGGCTGGCCGACGCCAAGCACCGGCGTCGCGAGGGCGTCTTCGTCGTCGAAGGGGTCGCGCCGGTGTGGCAGGCGGTCGACGCCGGCGCCCCGATCGACGAGCTGGTCGTCGCGCCCGAGCTGATCGGCGACTCACCGGCGAAGGCGATGATCGAGACGCAGGAGGCAGACGGAGTACGGGTGGTGCGCCTGACGGCCGACCTCTTCACGCGACTGTCCGACCGGGACGGCCCGTCCGGACTGGCCGCCGTCGTACGGATGGGAGCGCGTGAGCTCGCCGATCTCGACGTCGCTCCGGACGGCTTCCTCGTCGCGGCTCACGAGACTGCGAACCCGGGCAACCTCGGCACCATCGTCCGGACCGCCGAGGCATTCGGCGCCGGCGGGCTCGTGCTCAGCGGCCCCAGCGCCGATCCGTACGCGCCGCAGGCCGTCAAGGCCAGCATGGGTTCGCTGTTCCATCTGCCGATCGCGCGGGCGAGTGGTCTCGACGCGGTGTTCGACTGGGCGGCCGAGCGCGGCATCGCCACCCTGACGACCTCGGCCCGCGCCGAGACGCCGATCGACCGGGTGACGCTGCGGCCGCCGTTGATGGTGGTCCTCGGCCCCGAGCGCACCGGCCTGTCCGACGACGCCCTCGGCCGCGGCGACCACGTCGTCACGATCCCGATGGTTGGCCATGCCACGTCACTCAACCTGGCGGTCGCTGCCGGCATCCTGATGCACGAGGTACGTCGGCAGCTGGGCTAGGCGGGCTAGTCGGGCGGATCGATCTCGGCCAGCGTGCCGTCGAGCTGCATCCATCGGGTGATTCCCAACGTACGAAGAAATCTGACGTCGTGACTGGCGACGATCAGCGCCCCTTCATGCGCCGCAAGCGCCTGTGACAGCTGCTCGGCACTGGCGGTATCGAGGTTGTTCGTCGGCTCGTCGAGCAGCAGCAGTTGTGGCGCAGGCTCGGCCAGCATGAGGACCGCCAAGGTGGCGCGGAACCGCTCGCCGCCGGAGAGTGTGCCCACGATCTGATCGGCGCGATCGCCGCGGAACTGGAACCGGGCCAGCCGCGACCGGATCGCCTGGACCGACGCCGCCGGAGCGAGTCGCGCCACGTTCGCGACGATGGTCTCGGCGTCGTCGAGCACCGTCAGCCGCTGTGGCAGATAGCGCATCGGGACCGCCGGGCGCACGATGCCTGCTTTCGGGTCCAGCCGGCCGGTGATCGTCTCCAGCAGGGTCGTCTTGCCCGAGCCGTTGCCGCCGAGCAGCGCCACCCGCTCCGGCCCGCCCAGCTCCAGATCGACGGTCGCCCCGTTACGCAGCTCGGCACCCTCGACGCGCAACACGGTCCGCCCGGCCGGCACCGCCGTCTCCGGCAGATCCACGGCGATCACGTCGTCGTCGCGTACCGCATCCTCGGCGGCAGTCAGCCGCTCCCGCGCTTCGTCGAGCTTCTCGGTGTGCAGGTTGCGCTGCTTGGCGGCAGTCGCCTGCGCGGTGCGCTTGCGGACCCGCATGACGGCGCGCGGCGCCCGGGTGTTCTCGAACGCCTTCTTGCCGTAGCGCTCTCCCCGACCCTGCCTGATCTGGGAGTCGATCAGGTCCCGCTGCTGCCGCCGGACATCGGCCTCCGCCGCCCGTACGGCCCGCTCCGCCGACTCCTGCTGGACCGCGACCGCCTGCTCGTACGCGGTGAAGTTGCCGCCGTAGCTTCGGACCCGCCCGGCTCGGAGCTCGGCGATCGTGTCGACCCGCTCGAGCAGCTCGCGATCGTGGCTGACGATCAGCACGACACCGTTCCAGCTCGCCACCGCATCGTAGAGCCGGCGCCGGGCCGCGAGGTCGAGGTTGTTGGTCGGCTCGTCGAGGAGCAGCACGTCCGGCCGCTGGAGGAACTGCGCCGCAAGGCCGAGCAGCACCGCCTCGCCGCCCGACATCTCGCCGACCCGCCGGTCCAGATCGACATGAGCCAGGCCGAGCCGGTCCAGCATGGCCCGAGCCCGTTCGTCGACGTCCCAGTCGTCTCCGACCGCGGTGAAATGCCGCTCGTCGACGTCGCCCTGCTCAATCGCGGACAGCGCCCGGCGTACTCCGCCTATCCCCAGCACCTCGTCGACCGGCAAGCTCGCGTCCAGGGTCAGATCCTGGCGGAGGTAGCCGGCCCGACCCTCGATCCGGATCGATCCGCCTTGCGGCGCCAGCTCGCCAGTCAGGAGCCGAAACAGCGTGGACTTGCCGGAGCCGTTGACTCCGACGAGACCAGTCCGGCCGGGGCCGACCGTGAAGTTGAGCCCGTCGAACAGCAGATCGCCTTCGGGCCAGGCGAAGCGAAGATCAGTGACAACAATGGCATGGGACATGAGGCGTCTCCGAGGGGTACGAGTTGCGGGACAACACGTGGTGACACCGCGGACGCGACGCAAGATGGGTGTTGCCGGAGGGGGCTCGCATGGATCGGCTGGGCACACGACATCACGTCGGCGCGGTGTCTCGACCTCAGATGCGCACCAGCACTCCCATCGGCGACAACAAGACCGGGACAGCATACCTACTCCGCCGCCCGATCTCCCGCCGTTTGCCCGCCGCCTCGCTCGCCCGACGGACCTGAGGGATTCGGGTAGCCATGGCGACCGCCATCCCTCAAGATCGGTGGGCGCCATCTCGATACGCTGTCGCCCGGGGCCGCTAGCTCAATTGGCAGAGCTGTGGACTTTTAATCCATAGGTTCGGGGTTCGAGTCCCCGGCGGCCCACCAGTGTCCAACCCCACAGACACCGGACTCGCGCGAGGATCCCCACCGCCGTGATTCAGGCATATCCTTGTCCTAGAGAGCAACTGGGAGGGGTGGCGGCCATGGTCATTCGGTGGATCAAGACACTCGTTCGACGCATGCGGATCGCCCGGTACGACCGACGCGAGTTCGAACAGACCTTGCAGGACCGGCGCAGCGCCGAACACGTCGAGCGCGTCCGCCAGGGGATCAAGGACCCCGGGTCCTACCTGGGCAGCTAGCGACGCGAGGTCGACATGCGGCGGATCAAGAGCCTTATGCGACGGCTGCGGATCGCCCGGTTCCGGCGTCGTGAGATCAAGCGCGAGCTGCGAGATGAGCGCGGCGCCGACCACCTTGACCGCGTCCGCGCAGGAATCAAGGACAACAACTGGCAGGGCGGGCTGTAGAGGTACAGCCTGAGCTGCGGCCACCTCTCAGCCGCGGCTACCGCACGCGGTACGTGAGGTGGGTGACGTTGCTGGTGCCGCGGGACTCGATCTGCTCGAGATTCAACGCTGGAACGCCGTCGAACAGTCGGGTGCCGGCTCCGAGCGTGATCGGCACGACGTGCAGCCGTAGCTCGTCGATCAGGCCGGCGGTGAGGTACTGGTTGATCGTGTTGGCGCCACCGTGGATCGACACGTGGCCGTCGCTGGCGGCCTCGCGGGCCTGCCTCAACGCGGACTCGATCCCGTCGGTGACGAAGTAGTACGTGGTCCCACCGTCCATCGGCTGCGGGTCACGTGGATGGTGGGTAAGCACGAACACTGGGCCATGGAACGGCGGGTCGTCGCCCCACCAGCCGTTCCACTGCCGATCCCACTCGCCGCGGACCGGGCCGAACATGTTGCGCCCCATGATGAACGCGTCGGCGGTGTTGATCCGGTCGACCTCGGGCCGGTTCTCCTCGGCGAACTCGAACATCCAGGCGTGCAGCGTATTGCCCCACCCGTCGCCGCCGTCGTCACCGAACGGGCGCTCCTCGGACTGGTTCAGCCCCGCCGCATACCCATCCACCGAGACCGTCAGGTCACAGGTCACCTTGGTCATACGTGCCCTCCCCAGCAGCGTTCACATCCGGTTCGGAACCGAGCATCGCGCACCATAGACGGGACGTCCAATGCCAATCCCGCACAACTCAGTTCGATCTCGCGAGCCACAGGCCTTAGCCGCCGACAAACTCCTTGGCCTGTACGACCTGGATCAAATGTCCGTCGAGGTCCTCCACCCAAGCGATCAGAAGCCGGTCGAGCCAGGACGACGGTGCCTTGACGGGCTTCGCCCCGAGCTCCTGGAGGCGGGCGTACCCCTGCGGCGTGTCGTCGGTCCACAGGATCACGGCCGCGCGCTGGCCGACGACGACCGGCTCCAGACCGTGGTCGTGGCGAGTCGACTCCTCGCTGGCCAAACCGATGCGGTAGTCATCGAGCTGCAGGTCGACGTGGATGGGCGTGCCTTCCGCGGGCGTCCGGAAGACCTCGGTGAATCCCACAGTCTTGTAGAAGCTCGCGGCCCGTTCGACATCGGCACTGAACAACACGATCTGTGGGGATCTGAACGTCGTCACGCAGCCATGCTGGCAGGTCGGCGGGGGCATTGGAGGAGCTGAGCAGAAGTACTCTGGCGGCCGCGGCGTACGGACATCGATCCTGACGCAATGAAGGTCAGGCTGACACTCTCGCTGCAGGCATCGAGTCGATCATGAGCAGCGCGACATCTCCGCCGGCGTCACCTCTGGCCCGAAGGCGCGGCATAGCCTTACTCGCCTTGCCAGCCTTGGTCATCTACACCCTCCCGCTGATCGGCCTGCTGGCATCGCTGCTGCTGCCGCACTTCGCCTCCGAGGCTCGCTCCCGGCTTTGGCCCCCTATCTCCCCGTTCACCACGCGGCTGTGCATGAGGCTCGCGGTGATCGGGCTGTGGCTGCCGGCCCTTTTGTTTCTGCCGTCATCAGGGCGGGTCGGGTCCGGAGCCACGGTCTGGCTGATCCTCCCGTTGTGCGCCCCATCGGGATCAGCCCTGTGGGTGCCGGCACTCGTGGCGATCTCCGCGTACCTGGTCGGATTGGCGGTCAGCACCATCGTCCGGCACCCATGGCCGTGGGTGGTCGGGGCGTGGGTGACTCCCCTCGCATACGAGGCGGCCGGTCTGTGGCTGGTGGACGCCCAGGTTGCTTGCTAGGGCAACCCGGGCGCCCTTGACGGGTCTCCTCAGCTGAGCTCTTGGCAAAGGTCGCGGACCTGCGCCCCGCTTAGGTCCATCGCGGCGATGTTGTTGTTCACGACCAGTACGTCGATCGGCCCGGTCGTTGCAAGCGCTCCCGCTCCGACTCCCGGTACGCCGTACAAGAAATTGTGGCCGCCGGCCAGGATCCTGGTATTCCCGTCGGGAAGCGCGACGAAGCGGAACGCGCCGGTGGCGTTGACGGTGATCGACTCGTTGGTGTTGAGGTTGGTGACCGTAATCCGCAGTGTCGGCGATGTTGTGATGCCGACGAACTGAGGATTGTTGGGCAAATCGATGGACCCACCCATGCCCTCAGAGACGACCGTGATCGGGAACTGGCAGGCTTCGCCAGCGGCGAACGTATCCGTGGTCAAGACCGGTGTCGGGGGCGCGCCCATCGCGGACGCGCCGGGAGTGAGCAGAGCGGCAGTGAGCAGCAGCAATGGAATGGAAGTGATGAAGCGCCTCATCGTTGTCCCCTCTGGAATCTGGACTTCCGAGCACGTTCCCCCCGACCGCATCGGCACATCGTCCGGCGGTCGATCACCGCTCGCCAACCTAGGCCTTGGGCTCGCGCACGTCACGGGCAAGAAGGCCCCAAAGGATCCGCTGAAAGTCTGCACACGGTCAGATCGAGTGATAGCCGGTCGCAGCGGACGCTTACGCGGCCGCTTGGAAGCATCCCAAAACTCGACATTCGTACAGAAGTCTGCGCCGAAATCCTCTTCACGAGATGACTCTCTGAGAACTGATACTTCTCGTTATCGCGAACGCCGACCGCAAAAGAATAGGCCGGGCAAGTACCACGATCGGGATTTCGATAGCAGGATCCGAAACTGTGTACTCAGACGTCTCATCGCGTCCTGGCGGTCCTGGTCAATCGGAGTCGCCTCCGGCCCGTCCGCGAACGCTTTGCGAGAATCTCAAGTGTGCTCGAGCACGTCGTACCCTTCCTGATCTGTCCCTACTGCGGTGATCCGCTGGCGAGGACGGACGGAATCCTGCGCTGCGAGAGCGGGCATGCCTTCGACATCGCGCGGCAGGGGTACGTGACCCTGCTGCCCGCTGCATGGCGCGGCGACGCCGGTGACACGGCGGCGATGGTGCAGGCGAGGGAGCGGTTCCTGGCCGCCGGGCACTTCGCGCCGATCGCGGCCACGCTGGCCACCCTCGCCGAGCAGCAAGCGGCCGACGTGCCCGGTTGCATCGTGGACGCCGGCGCCGGTGTTGGCTACCAGCTGGCGACCGTGCTCGACCGGATGCCCGATCGAGTCGGCCTGGCGCTGGACGTGTCGAAGTATGCGCTGCGTCGAGCAGCGAAGACGCATCATCGACTCGGAGCCGTCGCCTGCGACATCTGGCACGGCCTTCCCGTGGCCGACGATGCCGCGGCCGTCGTGCTGAACGTATTCGCGCCCCGCAACGCCGCCGAGCTGGCCCGGATCCTGCAGCCCTCGGGGCGGCTGCTCATCGTCACGCCGACCGCTCGGCACCTCCACGAGCTGGTCTCCGAACTCCACCTCATCGAGGTCGACGACCAGAAAGCGCAGCGGCTGGCCGCCCAGCTGAGTCCGTGCTTCGAACTGCTCGACCGACACGACCTCACCAGCACCATGGCCCTGTCGTACGAGGACGTCGAAGCCGTCGTCGCGATGGGCCCGAGCGCCTGGCATACCGACGCCGACGAGCTGAGCCGACGCATCCGGCAGCTGCCAGAGTCCGTCTCGGTGACCATGTCGGTCACCATCGGGGTCTACCGACCGCTCGGCTAGTCAGATCCCGAGACGACGACCCGACTCGCCGGGACCTGATTGTGCTTCGGCAGATGGAACTTCCGGACGTTGTCGTGAGCCGGATGCCGACGCCCGGCCGGCCCCCTGGCGAACGCCTTCAGGATGTTGGCCGTCGTCCGGTGCACGAAGTGCCTGGTGCGATGGGACGGGAACCCCGGCGAACACTTGGGCAGTAGTGCACACATCCAGTTGAGCGTGCCGGCCGTGAAGACCCCGGCGCCCGAGCGCGTCGTGTAGTAGGTCGACTGGGCGGACGTGCCGACCCCACCGCACGAGTAGCGCACGTGCGACAGGATCTGCAGCGGACGTGGCGTGGATCGGATCGGGTACACGCGATCTGCCTCGGTGCCCACGAGATGCGGGAACCGGTCACCGCGATGGACGTGGGTGCCTCGGAAGCCCCACCAACGAGGCGACACGACGCGGTACGGGCTGTCGACCGGGAAGCACTCGTAGAGCATGCCGGTGAGCTTGCTCTCCTTGTCGGGGTGCGGACGATCGCGCCAGCGTGCGGTGGTGAGTCGCGGATGCGCCTGCGCCACCGGATCACTGGCCGCATCACTGCGCCAGCCGACCTCGAGCCGATTGGGCCCGGAGCGCGCCTTCTGCAGGCGAATCCGCCAGTACATCGTGTTGGCGCCGAAGAACGCCAGGTTGGTGCCGTGCGCCCTGGCTCGGCTCACCTGCCGCCGCATCTGTCGGGTCCAGTACTCGCTATGCCCGACCATGATCATCCCCTTGGCGCCCCGCAGCGCGTGCGGATGCGCATCGAGGTCGACGTTGGTCAGGTACGCGACTCGCAGGCCAAGTCGTCCGGCCATGACGACGGCCTGCAGTACGCCCGCGAGGTTCTGCCTGGGTCCGGGTTGTCCCGGCGGCGGATAGGGCCGGTCGAAGCTCACCGCCCAACTGCGCCGGTCGCCGGACGGCCCGACGTAGAGGCTGTAGCCGCCCCAGTCGTTGTAGGCCTGCCAGGTCGTCACCGGCGCGACCAGCGCCAGCTTGCCGCGAGCGCTTCGAGAGCGGACGAAGAACGGCACGTGCGCCTGCCAGCCGTTCCCGGCGATCAGCTTGAAGACGTACGCGCCCGGTCGCCAGCCGTTCGTCGACACGGTCAACGAGCGATGCCAGGGCGCGACGATCGTCCGCATCCGTCGCTTCGAGAACTTGGCCCGAGGCTGACGATGTCCGCGGTGCCACCGAGATGACCAGACCTGCTTGGCGATCTTGTGCGGCCCGTACGCCCCGAAGCGGAAGGCGACGACCCGGTAGCGGGCAGCGCCGGTCGAGATCTTGAGTCCGACCTTCTGACTGGGCAGCACACTCACCCGGGTTGCATAGCCCTCGATCTGCCGATGCCTGGCCGGCTTGGTCAGCCGCCAGTGGGTCGGCCGCGGAGCAGCCACCTGGTTGAGGACCGTGGCGCCACTGGTCACCGACGACAGGGACTGCGTGGCGGGCTGTGGTCCGGGAACGACGAGCGCCGCGGGAAGGAGAGCGAGCCCGAGGACGCATATCGAGCGGCTTGAACCTGTCATGGCATCCAGCTCTCCTCGCGCGGATCAGCTGACTGCGGGCCATGACAGCGGCCGGTATTGCGCTACTTATCGTACGCGCCACCGAATCCTGACGGAATGTGCCGAGCGGCGTGTTGTCGGCCGCCTCCGTGTATCTCCCGACGGATCCGCCGCCTCCTCACGACGGTGGCCCTGCCTGATCGACGCGACCCGGAGGATTCCACAGTGACCTCGACGACCGACCTCGAGATGCTCAAAGCGCAGCAACAGAAGATGTGGAGCAGCGGCGATTACGGCAAGGTCGCCTGGCTGACCGTGCCGCTGGCCGACCAGCTCTGCGAGTCCGCCAACCTGCGACCGGGCTCGACCATGCTCGACGTGGCGACCGGCACCGGCCATGTCGCCATCGCCGCAGCCCGCCGGTTCTGCCAGGCCACCGGTATCGACTACGTACCCGCGCTGGTCGACACGGCGCATGCCCGCGCGACTGCCGAGGGGCTCGACATCGAGTTCCGCGAGGCCGACGCCGAGAACCTGCCGTTCCCCGACGCGTCGTTCGACTACGTGATGTCGGCCATCGGCGTCATGTTCACCGCCGACCATCAGCGGGCCGCGCGCGAGCTGCTCCGGGTCTGCAAGCCGGGCGGCACGGTCGCGGTGGCGAACTGGACCCCGACCGGCTTCGTCGGGCAGATGCTCAAGACCGTCGGCAAGTATGCCCCACCGCCACCTGGTGCGCAGCCGCCGACTCGATGGGGTGACGAGGCCGCCATGCGCGACCTGCTCGCCGACGGGTCGAGCGAGGTCAGCTTCAGCACGCACAATGCGCCGCAGCGGTTCCTGGCTCCGGAGCATTTCGCCGACTTCTTCATCGCGGAGTACGGCCCGACGCTGAAGGCCGCGGAAGCGCAGACCGACGAGGACCGGGCGGCGTTCCGCGAAGACCTGATCGTGATCGCGGCCGAGTCCAACCAGTCGACCGACGGCTGGCTGCTGTGCGACTGGGAGTACCTGGTCGCGGTCGCAACCCGCGCCTGACCAGAGACTTGCTGTTGTGGCTCCGATCGCAGCCACAACTGCAAGACGCCGATTACGGCGAGGTGCCGAGGATCTCGGTGTCGAAGAAGTCGACGACGCGCTGCTCGTACTCCTGTGGATGGGCGGCGTAGCCACCGATGTGGCCGCCGTCCGGGACCTCCCAGATCCGCTTCGGCTGGTCCGCTGCCGCGTAGTAGTCGTCGGTCAGCTTGACTTCGCCGGGCTGGCCGTCGGCCGCGTAGATGAGGAAGACCGCCTGCGGAGAGATCTTGGGAGCCAGGTCCTTGAGGGCTGGCGGCGGAGCCTGGTTCCCAAACACGGCGACTCCGGTGGTGATGAGCGCCGAGGACGGGATGATCCACCGCTCGGGCCAGTCGGAGAAGTTCAGATCGTCCCGCACCGAACGACTGCTACCGCCCTCCGAGACGATCGCGGCGAGCTGATCCGACTCTGCCGCGGCCTGGATGAGGATCTCGCCGCCGACCGAGAACCCGATGCCGCCGATCCGATCGGGATCGACTTCGGGACGAGTGCCGAGGAAGTCGACGGCGGCGTGGACGTCTTCGGAGGCAGCCCAGCCGAGCATGTTCGGGTCACCGTCGCTTTCCCCTTCTCCCCGTCGTACGAGCAGCAAGACGCCGTAGCCGTGCCGAACGAGCATCCTCGCCTCGTCATCCTGGGTGTTCGAGAGGCCGGGGACCACGACGACCGCAGCGCCATTGCGGGAAGGCACATACCAGCCGCGCAAGGTGAGTCCGTCACTGGTTGTGAATTCAACGTCCTCGTACGGCGCGCCGAGATTCGGCGTCGGAACGTCGGTCGCAGCGACGTGCGTCATCACGTACGACGCGCCGAACGGAAGGACCGCGACGTACGCGAGAACGAGTGCCACCAGGCCGACCAACGACCGGCGGAGATAGCGCCACCAGCGTCGGTCGTCGACTCGACGACTGCGCCACAGCACGACCACCGCGCACCCGAGCAGCGCGAACCCGGCCGCGATCGCAAGTACGCCGGTGAAGTCGTCGCCGCCGGCGTCGCCCTTGCTGAAGTAATAGACCGCCTCGGTGCCGACCGTGATCCCGAGAACGCCGAGGAGTGTGGCGACGACGGCGCGAACCCCGGGCCGCCAGTGAAGGTAACCCCATCCGAGCAGGACGATCAGAGCCAACGGGACCAGTCCACTCACCAAGTGGTCGGCCGCCGATGTGCCTGGCTGCGGCTGCAGGAAGTTGTCGTCGACGATGTGGAGCGCGATCAGACCGAGCGCGATGCCGACCAGCCAGCGCTCACGTGGCCCAGCGGTTGCGATGCCGGTCGGCGATGTCGCGCTGGGCGCGTCTGTGGTCACGGCGTTCATGTCGCCTCCCTGCTTCTTCCGGCGCTGAATCGTGATTCGCGGAGGCCCATGCCTCGGTCAGCCGATCCGACCCGAAGGCGGACTTGGTGATGTAACCCGCCGCGCCGGAGCCGGCGTAATCCACATCGGACTCGTCGTAGGTCGAGACGAGCAGCACAATGGGCGGTCGATCAGCGGCCTGCAGTCGCCGGGTCGCCTCGATTCCGTCGAAGACCGGCAGGTTGACGTCCATCAGCACCAGATCGGGCTGGGTCGCCTGAGCAGCCGCCAGCGCGTCCGAGCCCGAGGCCGCCGTACCCACGACCACGAATCCGTCGGTCTCCGCGACGACGGACGTCATCGCGCGACGGAAGATCTCCTCATCGTCCACGACGAGCACACGCACCACGTTCACGTGACACCTCCACGTTCGACAATCCGTGATGCGCAGGGCGAACCGTGATGGTGCTAGCCGCACGACCGGTGTGGCTGCCCGACCCTCCGTCGCGGCGGGCTCACTCGGTGGGGATGCTGATCGCGACGACCGCGCGGCCGTTCTCGCGGGTCCACTGCGCCGATCCGCCGAGCGACTCGAGACGATCACGCCACTCGGTCGAGGTCGCCATATCGCTCCCAGTGCCGCCGACGACGAGCGACAAGTGACTGTCCTGCAGACCCAGTCGTACGTCGATCGGCGGCTGCAGCCGGCGCAGCACCTCGACCAGGCTGAAGTACGCCGTCGTCTCGATCGGCCGGTCGAATCGGGCCGTGGCGACAGCGTCGTCGACGGCCAGCGCGCCGGCATGCCCGGCCTGCCCGAGATGGGCCGCCAGCGCCGCGGCCAGCCCGGATCGCGCCAGTTGCTGCGACACAATGCCGCGGCTGATCTCGCGCAAACTCTCCAGCGCCTTGACCGAGTCGTCGAGGGTCGCGGTGAGCTGCGGCTCGACACCGGGATCGCAGACGTCCTCGGCCATTCGGCGCAGTCGCCCCGGAGTCGGCTCGAGGTAGGGCGCCACGCCGACCCGGATGGCCTGCGCCAACCGGTCACGCTCCTCATCGCGCGCCGCGATGATCCGGGCCCGTGACTCGGCCAGTGCGGCGGTCCGCCGATCCAGCAGGGCGACCCGCCCGGCCAACTGGGCGGCCAGCCGGTTGTTGCGAAATGCCAGGGCCGCCTGATCGGCCAGGTCCGCGAGCAGGTCCCGATCGCTCGTCCGCAGCGACCGGCCCGGAGGCATCACCACGTAAATGCTGCCCAACCGCTCCCCTGGATCCACGACGTCGAAGTGGACGGCCTCGGGGCCGATCGAGGACTCCGTCGCGGCGGGCGGCCACTGAGCCCAGCGATCCGCGCCGTCCGGGACCGTCAAACGGACGATGACCCGGTGTGCGTGGACCGCCGTGCCGGTCGCCTCGGCAACCGTCGGCAGCAGCGATTCGGGGTCCGGACTCCCGCCGAGGCGACGACTGAAGTCGGCGAGCGCTTCGTACGGAGCGGCCCGGGATCCGTACGCGATCCGGTCGGCCAGGCGTACGACTCGCCGGCGCAGCGGCTGGAAGGCCAGCGCCACGACGATCATCGCCGTCACGGAGGGCCAGACGCCACCGGCCCCGGTGTCCACGAGTTCGCCAACCGCGACGACGACGGCCACGTAACCGACTGCGGCGAATGCCGTGCCAACTGCGAGTACGACGGCGCGGTTGATGATGACGTCGATGTCGTAGAGCCGGTAGCGCAGCACCGCGATCGCAATGCAGATCGGGAGCACGCAGTAGGCCACGAACAACGGGAGCGCGGACAGCCAGGTCTGCTCGCCGCCGTTGAACAGCTGGACGACGATCAGCCAGGCGAGCCCGGCGGCGATGCCGGCCACCGCCAGGACGATCAGTCGCAACTGCTGCCGCTCGATCCCCTCTGCCCGACGCACCCGGCGGACCATCGCGACGACAGCGGCGGACAGCGAGGCGATGACGAGCAGGATGCCGAGCGAGAACAGGGTGCCGGCGAGCGTCGACTGATCCCCGCGGTTGTCCGAAAGCCTGAACTCGGTCGGCGAGAAGGTGAACAGTCCCAGGGCGTACAGCACGATGCCCACGACCGCGGCGGCGACCGCGTACCGCCAGCGACTCGAGAGCAGCCGTCCGTCGGGTGCGATCAGGAACACGACGCCGAACAGCCCGAGCGCGACCTGACCCCCGAGCAGGACCGAAATCCAACCGGCGATATGCCCCAGGGTGACGGGGCCGGGACCGTCGGAGTCGACGACCCAGTTGCTGTAGGTCTCGGCCACCAGCGCAACGGCGCTGAAGAGGCCGATCACCATGAGCAGCCACCCGATCGGATGCCGCGGATAACGCGTCACGATGACAGCGCCCATGGCGGTGGCGCCGACCGTGGCGAGCTCGACGAACGGCCAGCCGTGCAGGGCGACCGCTGCTTCCGAGGAAAGCGACTGATGAGCCGACGTGATGGCGGTGTCCGCGACGCCGAGGATCAGCGTGATCAGGACGAGTGGCCAGGCGAACCGGGCGGCCATGTCAGTCCACCACCGCAGCCGGCTGCCGGGCGGGAACACGGATCTCCAGCCGGGTGCCAGCACTCGGTGCAGAGCGCAGGTCGAGGCTGCCGCCGACCGCGTCGACCCGGTCCCGGATGTTCGCCAGACCCGCGCCAAGCCTGACCCGGTCGAGGTCGAAGCCGCGGCCGTCGTCGTCGATGACCAGCCGCGCCGCACCGTCGGCGGCGACGTCGACCTCGACGCTGGCCTGCTCGGCATCGGCGTGCTTGGCGGTGTTCTGCAGCGCCTCCAGGCAGCAGAAGTAGAGCGCGGCCTCCACGTCGGGCGCCGGCCGACCCGCGGACCGATCCACGATGGTGACGTGAAGCGTGCTGGCCGCGGTCGCCGACCGGAGCGCGGCCGCCAGGCCCTCGTCGATGAGGTGGCGCGGGTAGATGCCGCGTGACAGCTGCTCCAGGGTCTCAAGGGCGGTCTCGGCGGCTGCCGCCTGATCGTCAAGCAGCCGCGCCGCTCGCTCGGGCGACTTGGCGAGCAGGTTCAGCGCCAGTCTCAGGTTGACCGTGAGCGCCACCAGGTGTTGCTGCGCCCCGTCGTGGATGTCGCGCTCGAGCTTGGTCCGCTCGTCGTCGTGCGCCGAGATCAGACGGCGTCGGGAGCGTTGCAGCTCGTCGGCCCGATCCGACAACTGCTCCAGCTGATACGCGAGCTCGGCTCGCAGCCGGACCGACCGAAGCACCAAGCCGGCCTGCGCGGCCAGTCCGGCGAACAGCCGCTCCTCGACCGAGGTCAGCGGCCGATCGTCGTGCTCCTCCAGCCGGAGTACGCCGAGCAGCTCGCCGTCCTGGCGAACCGCCAGCGACCGCCGCCGCGGCCCCTCTGCGTCGCGCGTATGGTCCATCGGGTCGGACGGATCCGGCGGCTCGGCGACGGCGGCGGCGTCCGTGGGCCAGGTGGCCGACAGGGACAGCCGGTCGGCGACGACCAGCCAGACCTGGGCCCAGCGTGCTCCGGTGCCCTCTGCGAGGCGCTTCGACATCTCCGCCGGGATCTCGTCCCCGTCGTACTGCCCGGTCGCCGTCTCGGAGAACCGGCGAAGCACGTCGTCCGGCGACGACGCCGTGCCATGCAGTGCCCAGTTCGCCATCCGCTGCAAGCGCTTGCGTACCGGCTCGAAGCCGAGTGCCACGATCGCGGTCGCGATCACCGACAGCCCGACGCTCGGCGTCCCCTCCTCGCCGACCAGCCCACCCAGTCCCAGCGCGATCAGGTAGGTCGATCCGACGAAAGCCACCAAGCCGGATAGAACGAGCAATCCGACACGGCGATCACGTCCTCCCCATCGGAGGCGTGACGCGAGGGCGGCCATGTCCGGAGTGTGCGCAACACCGGCCAGAACCGTCAGGGTCTTCCGACCCCCATGGGGGTACGGCTGACCGCACATCCAACCGTGGGGTCAGCCCGGGGGGTAGCCACCCCAGGCGTACGTCCAGCCCCATGGGCCCGGACCCCCGTGTCGTCGTTACCTGGAATCGGCTCGCCCGCGGACCAGCCGCCCAAGGCAAGGAGTTTCCATGAGCACCATCATCACGCCCCGTCCTCCGACCACCTCGGCGGTGGCCCGGGCCGAGCACGTCAGCAAGCAGTATGGCGAAGGCGACGCGGCCGTCATGGCGCTCGACGACGTCAGCATCGGGATCAACGCCCAGGAGTTCACCGCGATCATGGGCCCGTCCGGATCGGGCAAATCCACCCTGCTGCACGTCCTCGCCGGCCTCGACCGCCCGACGTCCGGCACGATCCACATCGGCGAGGTCGAGCTCACCCGGCTCAAGGACAAGCAGCTGACGCTGTTACGTCGCGACCGGATCGGGTTCATCTTCCAGGCGTTCAACCTGCTGCCGACCCTCACCGCGGCCGAGAACATCCGGCTGCCGATGAAGATCGCCGGCCGTAAGGTCGACGACCTCTGGTTCCAGACCGTCGTCGACAAGGTCGGCCTGACCGAACGGCTCTCGCACCGCCCGACCGAGCTGTCCGGCGGTCAGCAGCAGCGGGTCGCAGCAGCGCGGGCCCTGGTCAGCCAGCCGGACATCATCTTCGCCGACGAGCCGACCGGCGCCCTCGACTCACGCTCCGGCACCGAGCTGCTCGAGTTCCTCCGGCAGGCCGTCGTCGAGCTCGACCAGACCGTCGTCATGGTCACCCACGACCCCAAGGCGGCCTGCTACGCCGACCGGGTGCTGTTCCTCTCCGACGGGCACATCGCCGACGAGATGCGGGACCCCTCTGACGAGTCCGTGTACGACTACCTGAAGCACCTAGGGGAATGATCATGTGGACCGCAACCGTGCGCAGCATGTTCGCGCACAAACTCAGGCTTGCCCTGACCACCGCGTCCATCGCGCTGGGCATTGCGTTCCTCGCTGGGACGTTCATCCTGGGCGACACAACCAAGCAGGCGTTCGACGACCTGTTCGCGCAGGCGTCGTCCGGCACCGATGCGGTCGTCAGAGAGCAGGCGGCCTTCAACCAGTCCGAAGGCGCCGGCACCGCTCGCGCGCCGATCGACGCCGATGTGATCAACCAAGTCCGCACCGTCGACGGCGTACGCGTCGCGGAAGGTATGTCGAGCGGCTACGCACTCCTGACCGACAACGACGGAGCGGCCATCCTGCCGTCCGGCGGAGCGCCGACGATGGGCTACACCATGCCCGCCGAGAGCCTCCGCGGTGACATCACGATCCTGGACGGCACCGCGCCGGTCGGACCCCGCCAGGTAGCGATCGACGCCAGCTCGGCCGAGGACAACGACATCGCGATCGGCTCGACGATCAAGATCCTCTTCAACGGTCCGACTCGCTCGTTCACCGTCGTGGGGACGGTCGGCTATGGCGGTGAGAAGGACCTCGGCGGAAGCTCGTCGGCGTTCTTCGATCCGGCCACGGCCCAACGCCTTGTCGGCACACCAGGCGCGTACGACGAGATCGACGTCAAGGCCATCGACGGCGTGAGCGATGCCGAGCTCGCCAGCCGACTCGACGCCGTCGCGCCCCAGGGCACCGAGGCGGTCACCGGCGCGACGGTGGCCCAGGAGGCGTCCGACGCGGTGACCGAAGAGCTCAAGTTCCTCAACATCCTGCTGGGCATCTTCGCGGCCGTTGCGCTGTTCGTGGGCTCCTTCATCATCTGGAACACCTTCACGATGACCGTCACCCAACGCTCGCGTGAGATCGCGCTGGCTCGTGCGGTCGGGGCAACCCGCTGGCAGGTCCTTCGCAGCCTGCTCGCCGAGGCGCTCCTGCTCGGTCTGATCGCGTCCGCGATCGGCATCGCACTGGGCGTCGGTGTGGCCAAGGGCCTGACGGCATTGATGGATGCCTTGGGCTTCAGCCTGCCCAGCACCTCGCTGCAGCTCCAGCCGAGCACGATATGGATCTCGCTGCTGGTCGGCGTGGTCGTGACGGTGGTCGCCGCCCTCGTACCCGCTCGCCGGGCGACCAAGGTGCTGCCCATCGAGGCGCTGCGGGAAGCCACACCGGGATCGGATCGGCCGTCGGTACGCCGCGGCGTGATCGGCGTGATCCTGATCGGGCTCGGCGTCACCGGCCTGCTGATGGGGTTGTACGGCGGTGCACCGTTCAGTCTGTTCGGTCTGGGCATCCTCGCCCTCATCGTCGGCGTGGTCGTCGTGATCCCGCTGGTGGCTCGTCCGCTGGCCTCGGTCATCGGGGCCCCGCTGCGCTGGCGTGGCGTCACCGGCGAGCTCGCGGAGGAGAACGCGCGTCGCAATCCGCGCCGGACGGCTTCGACCGCGTCCGCGCTGATGATCGGACTCGCGCTGGTCGTCAGCATGGGAGTCTTCGCCCAGTCGTTGAAGGCCTCGTTCGGCGACCTGCTGGACGACACGACCAACGCCGACCTCTACCTCACGACGGCCAGCTCACAGGCTGAAGGATTCAGTCCCGAGGCAGTACAGGCCGCGGCCCAGGTCGACGGGGTCAAGGCGCTGTCGGCCACCGGATTCGGATCGGCCCGGATCAACGGCAGCGGCACATCGTACTCATCGATCGATCCGTCCACCGTGCAGTCGCTGCTCAACCTCGAGCTGTCCGACGGCTCGGTAACCGACATGGGACCCAACGACATCCTGGTCTCCCGGGACGTGGCGGACGCCAACAACTGGACGGTGGGCGACAAGGTGCCGGTCGAGTTCGCTGCCACTGGCAAGGACGACCTGACGATCTCGGGCATCTTCGATGCATCAGGTGGCTACCTCGAGTCCGACTATCTGCTCAGCATCTCGGGCCAGACGGTCCACGCCGGTCAACAGCTGATCACCTCGGCGCTGATCCAGATCGACGACGGAGCCAGCCAGACCGACGTACAGCGTGGGATTGAAGCGGCGCTGGCCAACCATCCAGACGCCAAGGTCGTCGACCAGCAAGGCTACGAGGATCAGATCGGCGGGACCATCGACAACCTGCTCGCTCTGGTGACGGTGATGCTGCTGCTCGCGGTGATCATCGCGCTGCTCGGCATCGTCAACACGCTCGCCCTGTCGGTATTCGAGCGCACCCGGGAGCTCGGTCTCCTCCGCGCGGTCGGCATGACCTCCGGACAGGTGCGCGCGATGGTCCGATGGGAGTCGGCGGTCATCTCGCTGATGGGCGCGATCGTCGGAGCGGCGCTCGGCGTCGGCCTCGGCGTGGCCCTGTCGCAGACGCTGAAGGATGAGGGCATCAAGGCCATCTCGGTCCCGGTGCCGCAGGTCCTGCTCTACATCGTGCTCGCGGGCGTGGCCGGCGTACTCGCGGCGATCGGTCCGGCCCGGTCGGCCGCCCGAGTCGACGTGCTCCGCGCGGTCGTGACCGAGTAGCGATCAAAGGTGGGGGGTTGCGCCCGTACTCACCGTCCCGGACTGGTCCGGTGGTGGGTACGGGCGCAAACCCATGTGCGGCTATCGGTCGTCGGCGTCGAGATAGGCGAGCACCGCGAGTACGCGCCGGTTGACGTCCCCCTCGTCGACCAGGTCCAGCTTCTGGAAGATCGAGCTGATGTGCTTCTCGACCGCCCGGACGCTCATGTACAGCGTCTGGGCGATCATCGCGTTGCTGCGCCCGGTCGCCATCTCGGCAAGGACCTCCCGCTCCCGCTCGGACAGGCCGAGCAGCGGCGACGTGGCCTCGCTGGTCCGGCGCGCCAGCAAACCCTCGACGACCTTCGGGTCGAGTGACGAGCCGCCTCGGGCGACCTCGTGGAGGGCCCGCAGGAGCTCGTCGAGATCCGACACCCGCTCCTTGAGCAGATAACCGAGACCCGCCACACCGTCGGCCAGCAGCTCGACGGCGTAGTCCTCCTCGACAAACTGGGACAAGACGACCACACCGGTCTCCGGATGCTCGGCCCGGATCCGCTTGGCGGCGACGATGCCCTCGTTGGTGAACGTCGGCGGCATCCGGATGTCGGTCAGGACCACATCGGGACTGAGCTCGCCGACGACCTTGAGCAGCGACTGCGGATCGGCGACCGTGTCGAGTACGTCGACCGCGCCCGACTCGGTGAGCAGGCCGGACACACCCTCCCGTACCAGGAAGTTGTCGTCGGCGAACACCAGCCGCAGCCGTTGTGAGTCCATCGCGTCTCCGTACGCCCGTCGGCCCCGCGCCGGTCGGCGAGCGCTAGGGAAATGTACGCAGATCGACGGCCGATCACACGGGTCGAAGGTCCCCTGGACGAGACAAAGCCCGAATCCTCAGGCCCGCCCGGCTCTCCACAGCGGCGAGGGGAAGCGCGGCAGCACCCGGGCGCCGTCGAGCCACTCGGTCAGACGGGCCGCCTCGGCCTCGATCGCCTGGTTGGCGTCGGCACCGACGTCGTCGAGCATCTGCAGCTCGACGTCGCCGTCGTCGTGCTGTCGCCAACCGCCGACGATCCGGCCGTCGCACCAGACCGTGGGCCCGGCGTTGCCCGCCGAGTCGAAGAGCTGCGGCTTGTACGGCCCGAGATACCACTCCCGCTGCTGCCAGCCCATCGTCGTCGGGTCGAGCATCGGCAGCAGCGCGATCCAGGGCTCGACCGGCTCGACCGGGTCGAAGTCCTCCGGCAGCAGATAGCCGGTCTGCCCGTCGAGATCCACCTCGACGGCGTCCAGGTCGGCCAGTGCCTGGCGTACCGCCCGGACCGTTGATCCGAGCCACCACTTGATGTCGGCGGCAGTGCCCGGTCCGAAGACCCGAAGCCACTGCTCGACCAGTGCCGCCACCCCCGTGGCCTCGTCGACGGTCGGCAGCTCCTCGCCGAGCCAGGAGCTCATCGAGGTCCATCGGGGCCGCGACGCGGTCCAGCCGCCGGCGTTGGATCCCCGAACGACGCGTCCCGCCGCCGACAGCGTGGTCAGCACCCGGGGCCCGATCGGCATCGAGCCGCCCCACTTCTTGCCTTCGCCGTAGTCGATCGCTCCCTCGAGGAGCGGGATCTCCTGACGCAGCTCGGTCGATGACGCCTCGCGGCCATCGGTCAGCGCGGCGACGACCGCTTCTTCCGCAGCATCCAGCCAGCTCGCGCCATCCCGATGCAGCCCGGCCTGCTCGACGTGGCGGATCAGCCGGCGGCGCTCAGTCCCGGCGACCCGATCACTCGCTCCGGCCTGGGCGTACGGCAGCATCGCCCGTGGGAAGACGAAGAGCGTACGCCGCATCGCGAGGTGCTTGATCAGCGAACGGTCTGAGTACATCGCCTGATCGAGGTCGCCGACCTTCATGCCGTCGACTCGGGCCCACGCCGACAGGTAGATCGTGGCCGGGTCGGTGGCATGCAGGCAGACCATGCTGGTGGCCGCCTCGACCACGTCGCCGACGCGGTGACCAGGCGCGACCCGCTGGCGCCGGACGAGCCGGGCCCGGCGCTCTGCGACGTCGATCTTGCGCACCGTTGGAGTCTGCCATGGCGGGCGGACAGCCACCGGCACGACGAACGCCGCTGCCCCGGCTGTTGTTTGCGCAGTGGATGTCGGTGTCGGATCGTCGCGACCAACAACAACTGCGCAAAGCGAGCCGGCCTAGGAGCCCCAGTCTGGCCGGAGCGGGAAGTCCGCGTCGCCGTCGCCACCGACCCGGACAGCGAGCACCTGATGCAACTGGATCTCGTTGCGCTCGAACGCCAGCCGCGATCCGGCCATGTAGAGACCCCACACGCGGGCGATGCCGACGCCGACCTCGTCGACGCACTCGTCCCAGTGATCAGCGAGGTTGCGACACCATCCCGCCAGGGTCAGTGCGTAGTGCTCGCGGAGGTTCTCCTCGTGGCGCACCTCGAAGCCGGCGTTCTGGGCAGCCGTGATGATCCGCCCGGACCCGGTGAGCTCGCCGTCGGGGAACACGTACCGATCGATGAACGGACCGGTGGACCGTCGCCGGTTGTGCGGTCGCGTGATGCAGTGGTTGAGCAGCCGACCGCCCGGCCCGAGCCGGTCGTAGAGGGATCGGAAGTACGTCGGGTAGTTGCGCACGCCGATGTGCTCGGTGAGCCCGATCGAGCTGATCGCGTCGTACGACTCCCGCGGCGCGTCTCGGTAGTCGGCGAACCGTACCTCGGCGCGGTCGCCCATCCCCTCGGCCTCGATCGCCGCCTGGGCCCAGTCCGCCTGCTGCTTGGACAGCGTGACGCCGAGGGCCTTGACGCCGTACTCCTTCGCGGCGTGCCGGACCATGCCTCCCCAGCCGCACCCGACGTCGAGCAGTGTCATGCCCGGTTGCAGGCCGAGCTTGCGGGCGACCAGGTCGTACTTCTCGGCCTGCGCCTCCTCGAGACTGGCGTCAGGCTTCGGAAAGACCGCGCAGGTGTAGGTCATCGACGGTCCGAGCACCCGCTCGTAGAACCGGTTCGACACGTCGTAGTGGTGGTGGATCACCGCCGCGTCGCGCGATCGGGAGTGCCGCAGGCCTTCCACCGCCCGGCGCCATCGGGGCAGGTGCTCCTCCGGCGGCGGGGACGGTGGCCGGAGCCGACTCCAGCCGAGGCTCTGGACGATGCGCAGGATCTCGCTCGGCGCGGGACGCTCGAAGTGCAGGTCGCTGAACGCCCGCATGCCGTCGTACGGATCGCCCGGGTGGACCCCGTCGATCTCGAGATCGCCTGAGATGTACGCCCGCGCGAGACCGAGATCGCTCGGCGCACTGAGGATGTAGGACAGCCCGCGCTCGGTCGCGAGATGAACGGCGATCGCGGCGTCCTCCGGCCCGGTCGCGCTGCCGTCGAACGCGGTGAATCGGAAGGGCATGCCGTCCGGCAGAACCGCGTCGAGCGCCGCCGCCACCGTCAGTCTGGTCCCCGTCGTCCCCGTGGATCCCGTGGTCCCCGTCATTGTCGTCGCACCGCCTTGTCATACAGCCCGGTCAGTCGCTGGCCGGGGTCGTAGCGCTGTTTCACCTCCGCCAGTGTCGCTCCGCCGTACAAGCCGTCGAAAGTCTTGCGGTCGTAGTAGGCGTCGGAGTAGAGAGACTTGTGGCCGTCGTGCTCGGCGACCGCAGTTTCTATCGCGCGGTTCAGATCGCCGTCCTTGGCGCCGGGTCTCATGGGCACCGCGCCCCAGAAGCCGACGTTGACGTAGGTCCGGCCCGGCTCCAGCGGGTACAGCGGCCATCCCCGCGCCGTACGCCTCGAGTTGTCAGCCCTATGTAACGCCCCAGCGCGATGTGGGGCTGACAACTCTGGTGGGACCTCGCGGAGTCGCAGCGGGCACAGCCACACCGGCCGCATGCCGACCGCGTCGTCGAACCAGCGCAGGAAGCTCGCCAGCCGCTCGACCGGGATCTCGACGTCCTGGACGACTCGCTCGCGAGCCGGCTGGCCCCGCCACCGATGCCATCGGGCGACCACGCCGTACCGGTTCTCCAGGCCCACGATCCGGTGGTAGACGTCGCTGCGCCGATAGCGCCGCGGCCACAGCCGTCGTACCACCGGATGCTGCACCCCGAAGGCTCGCGAGCACCAGAACCAGTCGGTGTCCCAGCGCCAGAGGTAGTCGTAGACGCTGAGCACATCGCGTTCGCGGTGCTGGAGCGAGCGGTAGAAGATCTGCTCCCCGGTGTAGTCGCTCGCGCCCTCGATGTCGTCGGTCCAGCGACCCAGGGTGAGGTACGCCTCGTCCGGCCCGAACACGACGCCGTCGAGGAAATCCACCGGCTGCCCGTCGTACGAACCGCGCTCGATGATCGTCGACGTGCGATGCGCCAGCGCGTTGAGGCTGTGATAGCGCACGTGTCGCAGCGCCACGCCACTGTGCACCGGCTCCAGCTCGATCCGGAGCCGAGTCGCATAGCCGAGCGAGCCGTAGGAGTTGGGGAACACCTCGAACAGGTCGGCATGGTCTCCGTCGGGCGTCGCGGTCACGATCTTGCCGGCGCCGGTGAGGATGTCCATCTCGACGACCGACTCGTGCGGGAGCCCGTTGCGATACGAGGTCGACTCGATGCCGAGTCCGCTGACCGCGCCGCCGAGGGTGATCGTGCGCAACTGTGGCACGACCAGCGGCATCAGGCCGTGCGGCAACGTGGCGTCGACCAGGTCCTCGTAGGTGCACATCCCCTGGACATCGGCGGTACGCGCCTCCGTGTCGACTCCGATCACGCCGCGCAGCCCGGACACGTCGAGACCCGGGCGGTCGGTCCGGTCACGGGGCCGGAACAGGTTGGACGTGGACTTGGCGAGCCGGATCGGCTCTCCGTCGGGGATCTGGTGGTACGACTCGACCAGCCGCTCGACGGCGGCCTCATGGCCCGGCCCGAGGGCGGTCACCCGGCGCCTTCGGCGAGACAGCGGATCGCGGCCGCGTAGCCCTGGCCCCCGAGCCCGACGATGACGCCGCTGGCCAGGTCGGACAGGTACGAGTGGCGCCGGAACTCCTCGCGGGCGTGCACGTTGGACAGGTGCACCTCGATCCAGGGCGCCGTGAGCAACGCCGCGGCGTCGCGGATCGCGATCGAGGTATGGGTCCAGGCCGCGGCGTTGATCACGACGCTGGCGCCCGAGTCAGCCGCCTCGTGCAGCCAGCCGATCATCGTCGCCTCGTCGGCGGTCTGGCGTACTTCGACGTCGACGCCGCACTCGTCCGCGACAGCGCGGCACAGCTTCCCCAGCTCGGCGTACGACGTCATGCCGTAGACATCGGGCTCCCGCGACCCGAGACGGTCGAGATTGGGACCGTTGAGCACCACAATCGCCATCGACCGCTCCGTCACTTCCGCCACTCGGTCACCACGTTCTCGTGGTGATTGCGCACTCTGCACGGCGTCGAGCCCATGCAGAGTGCCTACGTACCACGTTAACGTGGTAAGAGTCAGCCGCCAGGGAGCGGCCTCAGCCGTACCCGAGCTCGTGGAGGCGAGCGTCGTCGATGCCGAAGTGGTGGGCGATCTCATGGGCGACGGTGATCTCGACCTCCTCGATCACGTCCGCCTCGGTGGCGCAGATCCGCAGGATCGGGTTGCGGTAGACGAAGATCCGATCCGGGAGGGCACCGGCATAGCTCCAGCCGCGCTCGGTCTGCGGGATGCCGCTGTAGAGGCCGAGGATGTGCGGCTCGTCCTGCGGCGGATCGTCCTCGACGAACAACACGACGTTGTCGAGCAACCCGACCAGATCGTCGGGGATCCGCGCGAACGCGGCCTCGACGAGCTCTTCGAACCGCTCCGATGACATCGCGATCACGGGGCCATTGTGACTCACCTCGCGCACCGAACCACCGGTTTGGACCGGACCATCGCGACCCTCTATCCTGGTTCGGTCCCTGACGGCATCGCATCGCCTGCGATCCCTCGCCCTCATCGTCTAGAGGCCTAGGACGCCGCCCTTTCAAGGCGGTAGCACGGGTTCGAATCCCGTTGGGGGCACCTTCTGGGTGCGTGAGCTACGATTGTCCGCGCATCAAGAGCCTGGCCCCGTAGCGCAGTTGGTTAGCGCGCCGCCCTGTCACGGCGGAGGCCGCGGGTTCGAGTCCCGTCGGGGTCGCCCTCAGTATCGAGGCCGTCTCGCAACCGTGCGATGACGGCCTCGGTGCTTTCGGGGCAGATCCGCGGCCGTCAGGCCACTCGCCACAGCGGCGAGGTCGCGGCCGCGATCGCCAGCACCACCGCCACCGGTACGAACGCGATCGCCCATCCGGGAGCCGACCACGACCCGGCCGCCAGCGCCGTCCAGGCCGCGCCGGTGACGATGAGCCCACCGGCGAGCGCGGCCAACGGCCCGCGTCGCGCCACCCACCACCCGGCACGGGCGTCCCGGTCGAATGCCGCCGCCCCGCCCTCCGGTCGCGCATCCCGCCAGGCGTCGAGGAGTCCGACCGTGCAGATGGCGGCGACCACCGAGGCCAGAGCGAGCCCGACCCGCTCCCAGCCGGCCGACGGGTCCACCGTGGCGACCGCGGCCACGGGGAGAGCCAGGGCTAGCGTACGGACCCAGGACAGTGGCAGCACCACCGAGCAGGCGGCCGCGATCGGGAGCATCCACGCCAGGGCCGAGCCGCCACCGGCCGCCAATGCGGCGGCCACCGCGACCGCCCACATTGCCGCAGCCCACCCGGCCACCCGCGGATGCCTCATGGGGCGACCCCCCGTCGCGCCATCCCGCGCACGGCGACCCCGATCGAGTTGACGTCGTCGATGACGATGGCGCCCACCTCGCTCAGCCGCGAACGCAGCAGCATCCGGTGTCGCGGCCATTCGGCCTGAGTACGGGCGTCGGTGCTGGCCGGCCAGCGCTCCGGACGGATCCCGATCGTGTCCACGACGATCAGCCGATGACCTCGCTCGGCGAGTCCGGCGATCGCGGAGACCATCCGATCGTCCAGCAGCGACGAGAAGCAGAACACGATCGACCGTGGCGGCAATGCGGCAGCCGGCAACAGCGAAAGGTCCGGGTCGAGCACCGACGCCACGATCGGCCGCAGCACGATCTGGTCCAGGATCCGGGCCTGTTGCATCCGCCCCTGCCCGGGCGCCAGCCAGCGTACGGAGCTGCCGAACAGCACCAGGCCCACGCGGTCGCCCGCTGCGAGGTAGGCACGAGCGACAGTGCAGGCCCCTCGGACGGCGCGGTCGTGCAACCGCCAGTCGTAGCCACCCACCACGCTCGTGTGGTCGACCAGAACCACGACGTCGGCGGCCTGGTCGTGATAGCGCTGCGACACCATCAGCTGGCGGGTCCGCGCCGACGACTTCCAGTCGATGTCACGCAGCGGGTCGCCGGTGACATAGGTCCGGAGCTCGGCGAACTCGGTCCCGGGCCCACGCTGCCGGCCCGTGTGCGTGCCGTACCGCGCGAGCAGCTGCGGCGGTGCGTAGACGTCCGGACTGGGCTCGACCAGTGGATGGACGACGAACGACGGCAGCTCGAGCGTCACGACCCCCACACGACCGCCGAGCGGCGTGGTCAGCAGGAGCCGGATCTGTCCGACCGACCCGCGCATCCATCGGCGCGGCCGCATCCGGAGGCTGACCGGATCGTCGCCGGCGACAAGCCGCCACGGCTGCCGCCCGGACGTCTCCACTCCCTCGGCAGGCAATGCTGATACCGACACGGGTACGGGCGGACCTGACCCGAACGCGACCGAGACGTCCAGCCGTACGACATCGCCGGCCGTCACCCGGCGGCCCGAGGTCGACACGGAGACGTCGATCTCGTCCGGAGCCGGCTCCCCGACGAGGACCGCGATGACCAGCAGGGTCAGGCCGGCGGCCGCGGCCGACAAGGGTCCCGGCCGGATGACGGCCACCACGAGCAGAGCGATCTCCAGCCAGACAAGCCGCCGAGCCAGGCGCCCAAAGCTCCACTTCGGATGCGCCGAGATCACCTGGGCCGATCGACTCACGGCACCTCCTCGGCCTCCGGCTCCGGAGTTGGCACCTCACTCAGTACGTCGTCGACGACGCTGTCACCCGTCACCCGGGTGGCCCACAGGTCCGGTCGGATCACGATCCGATGCCCGAGCGCCGGCCGGGCGACCCGCTTGACGTCGTCAGCGAGCACGTAGGTGCGACCGTCGAGCAGGGCGGCGGCCTGGGCGAGCGCGCCCATCGCCAGACCACCCCGCGGACTCGCGCCGACCGCGACGCTGGCATGCTCCCGGGTCGCGCCGACGACCGCGACGATGTAGTCGAGCAGGTCCGGATGGATCGTCACCTCGGCCCGGAGCCGGCACAGCTCGGGCAGCTGACCGTCTGCCAACGCGGCCGGCAGATTGCGTTCGGTCACCTCCCGCCGCAGCCGTTCGCCGAGCATCGACGCCTCGTCGGACGGGTCGAGATAGCCCATCCGGATCCGCGCCACGAAGCGGTCCAGCTGCGCCTCCGGGAGTACGTAGGTGCCTTCGTACTCGATCGGATTGCTGGTCGCCATGACGAAGAACGGGTCCGGCAGGGTTCGCGACTCACCGTCGGTGGTCACCTGCTGCTCGGCCATCGCCTCGAGGAGCGCCGCCTGGGTCTTCGGCGGCGTCCGGTTGATCTCGTCGGCCAGCAGGAACTGCGTGAAGACCGGCCCGGCGCGGAACGTGAAGTCGCTGGTCCGCTGGTCGAAGACGAGTGTCCCCGTCAGATCCTGCGGCAGCAGGTCCGGCGTGAACTGGACCCGCGCGAACGAGAGTCCGAGGGCTCGAGCCATCGCCCGGGACAGCACGGTCTTGCCGATACCCGGCACATCCTCGACCAGAACGTGTCCTCGCGACAGGACCGCCATCAACACGAACTCGATGACGTCGCGCTTGCCGACGACGACCGTCTCGACGGCGTCGACCACCCCGCGTACGAGTTTGACGGCGTCGATTGCCGGAGCCGCCGGGTCGGGTGGGTCACTGGTCACGCTGTGTTCCCCTTTCGTCCAGCGACAGTTGGAGGCTGCGGATCTCGGCCGCCTCGATGTTCACCGACATCGGCGCGGTCGGCGGCCGGCTGCGTTTCGGACCGACCAGGATCACCCGTAACTGCATCAACACCGCCGCTGATCCGATCACGAGCACCACCACGGCCGGGCCGGTCCCGAGTATGTCGAGCACGAGGATCGCCGCGACCGGGGTCAGCCAGCCCATGATGTACATCAGTCGCCTACCAGTGCGTCGATGTGGTCCCGGGCAGCCCGGGCGTCGTCTGCGGTGACCGGGAGGCTGGAGAAGCGGGCCGCGTTGAACAGCTCGACCAACTGCGGCGCACGTTCTGGGTGGGCCAGCTGCCCTTCGGCGAGTACGCGAGCGACGTACTCTCGTTGCGTCTCAGCGGGATCCCGGACCATTCCCCGATCGCCGACATGACTCTCGAAGGCAGCGTACGCATGGATCACGGCGAGTCGAGGTTCCTCCTCCGCGATGAGGGCGCTCCGGCTATGCCGCAGGCCCTCTCGCAGGGTCTGGCGCAGCCGCGCCAGCTCCTCCTCGTCGACGTCACTCCCCTCGGCGACCACGCCCTTCGCCCCCGGAATCGTCACCGTCCGATCGCGACTGCGCCACCGTCGCCACTGCGGCCACAGCAGCCAGCCGACGAGTGCGACGACCGCGATGCTGATCGCGATGGGGAGCGCGTACTGGAGGATCCCACTGGGGTCGAGGTCGGCGTTGGGACGCTGGTTCACCTGCTCCTGGCCGGCCCCGGGCGACTGCTGCTGGGCCGTTGGAGTGGCGGTCGGAGCGGGCTGCCGCGGCTCCCGCCGGGCGTCCGGCGCAGCGAGGACGACGACGAGCGCAACTGGCATCGCGATCACCAACGGGAGGAGCCGCGACAGCAGGGTCCTCCCGGGAAGGCGATGCTGATCGCGAAACTCCAGGGCGGTCGCCACGGTCAGAATCAAGACCGCGACCAAGGCGATGCTGACGACCACCGCCGCGGTCGGAATCTCGACGTCGGGATCGACCAGAACGGCGACGGCATAGGTCGCGAGGGCGAGGACGGCCACGGCGGGGACGCCCACGCGCCTCGTCGGCTGCGGCTGCACCCCAGTCATGATTTCCCCAACCGGCAGACGCTGTCCCCGCCTACGATAAGGTAGCCGGGCGCTCCGGGCAGGTAGCTCAGTTGGTACGAGCGTCCGCCTGAAAAGCGGAAGGTCGGCGGTTCGATCCCGCCCCTGCCCACGTACGTTCTTCGACATCGAGGAGCCACGCCACCGTGACCGCTGCGTCGGGGGCGACCGTATTTCTGCATATCGGGGCACCGAAGACCGGCACGACCTATCTCCAGAGCATCCTGCGGCACAATCGCAAGGCGCTCGCCGCGGCCGGCGTTCTCTATCCGGGCAAGCGCAACGCGCACTTCCTCGCGTCGATGGACCTGCGCGACTCGGGCTTCGCCGGCTATCGCGACCCGGCCGCCCGCGGCGCCTGGCAAGCGGTGGTTCGGCGGAGCCAGAAATGGCGTGGCGACAGTGTCGTCGTGTCCCACGAGACGTTTTCGCGGGCGCGGCGGCGGGACGTGGCCCGAGCCGTGGACTCGCTCGCTCCGGCCGAGGTGCACGTCGTCTACGGCGCCCGCAACCTGACCCGCCATATCCCGGCGGTGTGGCAGGAACGCGTCAAGAACCGCGAGACGATGCCCTATCGGGACTTCCTTGCCGCGATCCGGACGCCGGAGGCGGACGAGTCCGTCCACCATGGGTTCTGGCGCCGGCATGGGCCGGCCCACGTGCTCGACCGCTGGGAGTCGGCGATTCCGCCCGAGCGGATCCATGTGATGACCGTGCCGCAATCGGCCTCCGATCCGGACGCCTTGTGGAGCCGGTTCGCCCGGATCCTGGGCCTCGATCCCGACAAGTACGACCGGGACGTCCGCCGCGACAACATCTCGCTCGGCGTCGTCGAGGCGGAGTTCCTCCGGCGGCTGAACGCGGTCGTGCCCAAGTCGCTCGAGTGGCCGAAGTACGAGGCCTTGGTCAAGCACTACCTCGCCGAACTCCGGCTCGCCCGCAACGAGGCGGCCGTGCGTATCACCACGCCGGCCTCCGAGTACGAATGGATCGCCGATCGGTCCGACCAGGTCATCCGCGTCGTGCAGGAGCGCGGCTACCAGATCGTCGGTGACCTCGACGAGCTGCGCGTGGGCCCGCCACCGGCGCAGCCCAGTCCACAACCGGACGACATCTTGGACAGCGACATCCTCGAGATGGGGATATCGACGCTGTTCGAGCTGTTGTCAGAGTGGGGGACCGCACAACCCCACCGAATTTTTCCCTCCGCTGAATCGACGCCGCCTGCCCTCCGACGACTGCGACGACTCCTGGCACGTGTCTAGGGAGGCTAGGTCCCGAGCCCTAGCCGTCCCTCCCTGTCACTTCTTGTCGGTTGTCCGCTGCCGAGGCAGCCCGCCGGACAAGAGTGCGCGTACTTCTGACTCCCGGTAACGACGGTGTCCGCCAAGCGTGCGGATCGAGCTGAGCTTGCCCGCCTTCGCCCAACGCGTGACCGTCTTCGGGTCCACGCGGAACAACGCGGCAACCTCTGCGGGGGTCAACAGCGCTTCCGACTCCGTGGGCCGTGTGTTCATGATGCTCCTTGAAAATTTCCCGACCAATGGGACATGGCCGTATTAGCAGAATGTAGCGCGTGAGAGGTCCGCGAAACGGAGATTCTGCAACTTCCTGTCACGATCTCATATCTAGCGTGGGATTTCGCCACAGAGGGTCGCGACGCCGACACGATCCGTATTGAACAGTCAGTCAGCGCGGCCCAGGATAGCGCTGGTGCGGATCACCATTTGGCGGTAGGTATGCAGGTCGAAGGGCATCGAACCGGTCCAGCGGACGTCTGTCGCGGGGCGTCGAACCCGTACTGGAGTGTCCACCAGCCGTCCCGAGTTGGACGGCGTGGACACTCGCGACACTAGGCTGGACACGAACGCCCGCAACACCCCGCGGGCCGGACCAAAGGAAGGGTCACTACCGTGACCGACCACGATGTAGGGGGCGTTTTCTCCCGACGCACCGGCCACGAGCAGGTCGTCTACTGCACCGACGAAGCCTCCGGACTCCGCGCGATCATCGCGATCTACTCCACCGCCCTCGGGCCATCGCTCGGGGGCACGCGTTTCTACCCCTACGCCAGCGAGGACGAGGCGCTGGTCGACGTCTTGAACCTCTCCAGGGGGATGGCCTACAAGGCCGCACTCGCCGGGCTCGACCTCGGCGGCGGCAAGGCCGTCATCATCGGTGATCCCGAGCGGGACAAGTCGGAGGCGCTGCTACGCGCGTACGGCCGCTTCGTCCAGTCGCTCGGCGGTCGCTACTACACCGCCTGTGACGTGGGCACCTACTCCGAGGACATGGACGTCGTCGCGAAGGAGTGCGACTTCGTCACCGGCCGTACCGTCGCCCACGGCGGTGCCGGCGACTCCTCGGTGCTCACCGCGTACGGCGTCTTCGAGGGCATGCGGGCCGCGGCCGAACACGTCTGGGGATCGCCGACCGTACGCGATCGCCGAGTCGGAGTCGCCGGGGTCGGCAAGGTCGGCCGCCACCTGGTCCAGCACCTGATCGAGGACGGCGCGACCGTGGTCGTGACCGACGTCAACCGCCAGGCGGTCGACGCGATCCGGGCCCACTATCCCGACGTCGACGTCGTCGACTCCGCCGACGATCTGGTCCGGCTCCCCCTCGACATCTACGCGCCGTGCGCCCTGGGCGGCGCCCTCGACGACGAGGTCACCGAGGTCCTGGAGGCCCGGGTGATCTGCGGCGGCGCCAACAACCAGCTCGCCCACGAGGGCATCGAGAAGGTGCTCGCCGATCGCGGCATCGTCTATGCACCGGACTACTGCGTCAACTCCGGCGGCCTCGTCCAGGTCGCCGACGAGCTGGAAGGCTTCTCGTTCGAGCGTGCCAAGGCGCGAGCGACGAAGATCTACGACATCACGCGTGAGGTGCTGCAGCAGGCGGCGCAAGACGGCGTACCACCGTCGGTCGCGGCCGATCGCTGGGCGGAACGGCGCATGACCGAGGTCGGCCGACTACGGTCGGTCTGGATGCCCGGGCGCTAAGCCAGGTCGCCGGCTCGTGAACGCTCCTAGCGGGCCGGCGACTCAGAGTCGTCGAAGTCGGAGTAGCGCGCGACCAGGTCGTCGTCGGCTTCCTCACGCTCATCCGAAGGCTTCGACGACGTGTTGTCCTCGCCGTGCAGCTCTCGCTGCAGTTCGTCGAAGTCCGTCTCGAACGTGCGGTACTTCAACTCGCGAGCGACCTTCGTCTGCTT